>Ga0256830_1000289_pt1 | contig 44226 bp, 43 predicted proteins | sample 128326metaG_FD_190537 | JGI IMG/M metagenome (GOLD analysis project Ga0256830, IMG submission 190537) | Hydrothermal vent microbial communities from Lau Basin, Pacific Ocean - 128-326 | ecosystem: Environmental > Aquatic > Marine > Hydrothermal vents | place: Pacific Ocean: Lau Basin | collected...
GGCGGTCTTCAGCAGAAGGCTACGGTAACCGGGGAGCAGGCTACCAAGGAGGTTTCCACCAACATAAAGGTTACCAATGTGGTGGGCTACACCAACTCAACCAGCAACAACCGCGTGGACGCCATAATTCTCACGGCACAGCTTGCCTCTGGCAGCGGCGATGTTAAGTACGACGACATAGTCCTGACCTACCAGGAGGGCGACACCTACGTGAGCGGAATCGCATATGGCGGAGTGCTGACCCTTACCGATGCCCTGGAGAAGGTGAACACCACTGCAGATACGCAGAACAAGGCAATATTCATGATACGCAGGCTGAAGGACAAGGACTCCTCTGGCAGTGAGAACACTGTGCTGGAGCCGGGAGAGATAATAGAGATTGTCTACTGGCTCGTGGACAACAGCGGCAATGAGCTTGCTGCAACCAACGCCCTCAATCCAGATGACCAGTTTGTAATAACAGTGCAGCCCAAGGCGGGTCAGACCACCACCGTCAAGAAGACGGTGCCCAGCGTTATCAGCCAGCAGTACCTGACGGAGTGGGGATAGGCAGGAAAAAACTTCCTGCCCATTCCTTCCTGATTTCAAAAAAAGGAGGGATAAAAAATGAGGATAAGGTTGCTGCGGGACCGGAAGGCGCAGGTTGGCATTGGCACGCTGATAATCTTCATAGCGATGATTCTGGTGGCTGCTGTTGCTGCAGGTGTTCTTCTCAAGACGTCTGGCGGTCTTCAGCAGAAGGCTACGGTAACCGGGGAGCAGGCTACCAAGGAGGTTTCCACCAACATAAAGGTTACCAATGTGGTGGGCTACAGCAACGACACCACGAGCAACAAGAAGATAAGGGCGCTCATCCTCACGGCACAGCTTGCCTCTGGCAGCGGCGATGTTAAGTACAGCGACATAGTCCTGACCTACCAGGAGGGCGACACCTACGTGAGCGGAATCGCATACAACTCTACAAAGGCGCTGAGCGCGAGTCTGTACTCCGTTAGCGGTGACATAATCTCGGGAATAGAGAATATGAACACCACATCGGGCACAGACTTCGACAAGGCCCAGTTCTACATCCGCAGGCTCAAGGACAGGGACTCCTCTCCCAACGAGGTGCTGGAGCCAGGTGAAATCATAGAGATCCTCTTCTGGATTGAGAAGAACGACGGCACAGACGTTCCCCTCGACCCAGACGACCAGTTTGTACTGACAGTGCAGCCCAAGGCGGGTCAGACCACCACCGTCAAGAAGACAGCGCCCAGCGTTATAAACCAGAAGTACACCACGGAGTGGGGATAGATAAAAAATCCCCACATTGTCTTTTTAAATTTTCCAGCCGGGAGGTGTTGAAGATATGAGGATAAGGTTGCTGCGGGACCGGAAGGCGCAGGTTGGCATTGGCACGCTGATAATCTTCATAGCGATGATTCTGGTGGCTGCTGTTGCTGCAGGTGTTCTTCTCAAGACCTCCGGCGGTCTTCAGCAGAAGGCTACGGTAACCGGGGAGCAGGCTACCAAGGAGGTTTCCACCAACATAAAGGTTACCAATGTGGTGGGCTACAGCAACGACACCACGAGCAACAAGAAGATAAGGGCGCTCATCCTCACGGCACAGCTTGCCTCTGGCAGCGGCGATGTTAAGTACAGCGACATAGTCCTGACCTACCAGGAGGGCAACACCTACGTAAGCGGAATCGCATACAACTCTACCATCGCATTAAGTGCCAGCCTCTATACGGATAGCTCGTCAGGCGACATTGTCAACATAACAGGTATAGAGAACGTATATGGAAATACCACGGCGGGTACGGTTCAGGACTACGACAAGGCCCAGTTCTACATCCGCAGACTCAAGGACAGGGACTCCTCTCCCAACGAGGTGCTGGAGCCAGGTGAAATCATAGAGATCCTCTTCTGGATTGAGAAGAACGACGGCACAGACGTTCCCCTCGACCCAGACGACCAGTTTATAATAACAGTGCAGCCCAAGGCGGGTCAGACCACCACCGTCAAGAAGACAGCGCCCAGCGTTATAAACCAGAAGTACACCACGGAGTGGGGATAGATAAAAAATCCCTGCGCTTTTTATTTTTTCTTCTGTTTTTCGAGATTCAAAAAATAATCTTTATAATCCTAATAACCTCAGATTAAAGACGGGGAGATAAAATGGGGAGAAAGAGGCTTGGTGGCAGGGCGCAGGTTGGTATTGGCACGCTGATAATCTTCATCGCCATGGTACTGGTATCTGCTGTTGCTGCAGGTGTTCTTCTCAAGACGTCTGGCGGTCTTCAGCAGAAGGCTACGGTAACCGGGGAGCAGGCTACCAAGGAGGTCTCCACCAACATAAAGGTTATGGATGTGCTGGGATATGTAAACGACACCACGCAGGAGAAGATAAACGCCATTATCCTCAGGGTGCAGCTTGCTGCCGGGAGTGGTGATGTCAGGTACAGCGACATAATTCTGGCGTACCAGTCAGGTGACCACTATGTGGTGGGCATAAAGTTTAACGGCACGGGGAGCAGCAGCTCCACCCAGGGAATCCTCAATCTCACAGATGACATCTCCAGAGCTGAGAATGTGGTAAACGGCAGCGATACCGACATTGCCCAGTTTTACATCAGGAGAATAAAGGACAAGAATCCCTCAAGTCCAAATACTGTGCTGGAGCAGAGTGAGATTGTTGAGATAATCTTCTGGATAGAGGACAACCAGGGCAGCGACCTGCCCCTTCAGCCAGGACAGGAGTTCACACTCATTCTGCAGCCCAAGGCGGGGCAGAGTACCAGCGTCAGGAAGACAGCTCCCAGCTCCTTCGGCAAGAAGTACATCTCCGAGTGGGGCTGAGTATGGCTCAGGAGAAGCTTCTGTTTAAGGTGGAGGACGTATATTTTTCCACAAATTTTAAGGAATGGAAGAAGATTGTTCTGGCCTCCACAGACCTCAACGTCTGGATAAAGACCGACAAAGGCTGGAAGAAGATACCCAACGACCACATAAGCATTTCCGAAATAAAAGATGCCAGTGGTGGAAACTCGGTAATGGTAATGGTCATAGACAACACGAAGACATTCATAGGCGGAAAAAAGCCGAAGGTCTACTCCCTTTACAATGCCCTGATGAGCGTTCTGCCCACGGCCAGCGATACCGTGGGAGCAATCAAGTTTACAGATGCAAAAAGGCTGGTGCTTAAGGCGCTTTACCATGGGGTGCGCAGGCCTGAGAATATTATGCCTCTGGTAAAGAGGGACTACGATGAGATAGTCAGCATCCTTGAAGAATTCAAACGGGAGGGCATCTGCACTGAGGCGGGAATACTCACAGAGAAGGGCAAGCTCATTATGATGGAGGAGGGGTACAAGTGAATCTGAGCACCTTCGCAAAGGATGCGCTCCGTGAGGTGGGCAACATAGGTTCAAGCCACTCAGCCGGTTCCCTTTCAGAGCTGCTAAGCTCCAAGGTGGAGATAACCCCGCCGGTAATAGATGTGATCGCGGGCACAGAGGTGGCAGAGCGGATTGGTGAGGAGGAGATGATTGTAAGCGCCTACCATTTTGGGGATGACATAACCGGCACACTCCTCTTCTTCTACCCCCTTACAGGCGCCAGGGAGGTGGGGAAGCGTATAGGAGGTGTGAACACACTAATGGAGCTGGACAATCTGCTCCAGAAGGTTAGCAGGAAAATGGCGGACTCCTTTGCAAGAGCCATTTCCGACTTCTTTGCAGTTGACGTGAAGGTCTCCTCACCGCGTCTGGACGAAAGCAGGATAGGCTCAATTCCGGAACTTCTCTCAGCGCTCGGTATGGGAAACAACGGAGCCCTTTTTTTCAGCACAACCCTCCAGGACTCTGGCAGGACCTACTGCCACCTGTTCTTCTACCTCAATGAGGAGGATGTGGGCAGGATAATGAATGTGGAGCTGCAGACCTTTGAGGATGAGCCACTGAACTTCTCTGAGATTATAGGAAGTTTCGAGAAGGTATTTGAGGTGGAAGAGAGGCTGAACGATTACCTCGAAGCGATTTCTGTTCCACCAAAGGCGGTGAGGGAGTTTCTGCGCTCTTCCGGCTCGGGATTCTCAGAAAACAGACTCAGACGTCTCCTGGAGCAGGTGCTTATCCGCGCGGGAATAGGTGAGGAGGTTTTCTTTGAGGTTAAGGCACCGCTTACCTATCTGCTCAGGGTGGAGAGGTGCAACGTCTGCAGAATGGTGCAGGGAGGTGCCTGCCACACCACCTCAACAGCTGTGGGCAGGTTCTTCATGGAGAACCTGAAGATAGGCGTAACCGTGCGGGAGGTGGAATGCAGAAATTCGGGAGGCGGGGCGTGTGTTCATGAGGTGTGCCTGGAGCAAATCGATGCCTTTTCTGTACTTCCCACCGCAAGTGATATTGTTATCCTGAACCTCCTGGAAAAGGCTCCAATGGAGCTTCAGGAGCTGATTGAGAAGAGTGAGCTTCCTGAAAAGGAGGTTAAGGAGTCGCTTGAAATTCTTGAGTACTACGGCATTGTGGAGAGACGTGGCGCGAGGGTGGAGATTACTTCTCTCGGAGAGGTGTTTCTGACTTTTGCAAGAAATGCCTATCCGGGTAAGGAGGAGTATGATGACAGCTGGGACGACATTGCTGAGATAGAGCGCAGAATAGAGCTCAGGAAGCAGTCCATGCCGGAAGAAAAGGCTCCATGGGAGATGTAATACCCGGGGCCGCCTTATTTCTGTGTGGTGATGCTCCTGTGTTACCTCCTCAGCACCAGAAACATTTCAGCTGCAAATACCACCAGGGCCAGGGCGAGGGGAAGTGCGAGGATTCTCAGCGCAGGTAAAAGGTTGCTGAAGGCAAAGAGAGCAAGGAATGCGTTGAGTGTTATGAACAGAATCTTTGCGAGGCGCCTGTTGTACAGGTCCTGAATCAGGGGCACACCGGGCTGACCCACTCTGGAGCTGTATTTTTCAAGCCAGGTGAGCATGGGCAGGATGTGGTACATTGCTCCAACTATGGTCAGCCCCACCCAGCCTGCAAGTATCAGGTGCACGTGGGTGAAGCTGCCCGGGATTTCGAAGAGAGCAGTGGTGAAGCCTGCAGTAACGCCGGCAACGCCGAAAGCCAGGGCGTAGGCCATGAAACGCGCGCTTATGTCCATCTCCACAGCAGGCCCGTGGGGTTTGCTGAAATAGGTTCTGGTGAGGTTGTATGCGAAGAGGTAGAACCCGGCCAGGAAGAGAAGGGAGGAGATGATAAAGAGAGCGCCACGCTCTGCAAAGCCGATGAACATGCCCGCAGCACCCAGATTTGCTATCAGGAAGTGAAGCTCGCCGAGTCTGCGGGAGTGGAGTTTTCTCAGGCTGAGCATGGGGAATAGCTCATAAAGACCGCCAAAGTTGGTCATGGCTACGAATCCCAGGGTCATGATGTGGGCATGCGTCGCCACGTCAAAGCGGATTGCACCCAGCGAGCCCAGCACAGCATAGGCGGAGCCTATAATCAGGTAGAGCACAGCCGCCAGAAAAAACCATATCGCCAGGCTTCTCCTGTAGAACTCCTTAACGCCCAGCGCCGTGCTGTAAATCTCAAAGGCGAAGAGCAGGAAGGCGGCAAGGAGAACAGAGCCGGCCACGGGAATGAGGCTGTAGTCACGCAGGAAGGCGTAGGTTAGTCCGACGAACCCCAGGTTTGCCAGCATAAAGCTGAGTTCAGCAATTTTTCTGTGCCTCAGCTCGGCGCCGAGTATGGTGGGTAGCAGCTGATACATGGCGCCCATTATGACCAGTGTGAAGAAGGCTCCGGCTAACAGATGAGAGTGGGCGGGAGCAAAGCTCCCGTATCCAAGCGCATCGAGGGCGCCAAGGATGACACCGGCGACCAGGTACACCAGACCGGCGCAGAGGAACCTTACCGGCAGGAGTCTGAGCATCCTCATACTACTTCTTCCGTATCCTTACGTGCCAGGCATCTCCTTCAAAACTGGCCTCACAGCTGTAGCCCCTGCTCTCCAGCATGTTTATCACGGGTACCGGCTTCACCTCAACGATGAGCTCAAGCTCTCCAAGCTCCTCAAGCTTTTTGAATATAAGCTGCGGTCGCTCGCTGTGCGGAAGACCGCGCACATCAAGGGTTTCCATGTATCATTCCTCCCTGAGCTGTCTATTTAGCTCCTCCTCATTAATATACCCTACGACGGTTATGTCCACCTCTCCGGCGACTTCTTTCAGAGCAGCCTTGATGCTCTTCGCCAGCTGCACCCCGAGGGGACAGAAGGGTGAGGAGGGCCTGAACTTGAGGCTTACCCTGTCTCCGTCCACTTTCAGCTCCTGGATAAGCCCCATGTCGTACACACTTGTACCTGTATGGGGGTCCACAACACCCCTCAGCTTCTCAATAACCTGGCTCTCTTCCACCATCTGCATCACCTCAGCATATATTAGGGCAGCCTAACTTAATATCTTTTTTCCGAACATATTCGAAAACACAAAAAACTAAAATGTTAGGACACAGAAAATTATTTATCTCTGTAGCTCGCCCTTAGCCACGTGCAGGTGTACGGGATAATTCCGGTCAACCGGCTGGAAGAGGCAAAAAGCAGGCTTGCATCAGTTCTTACCCGAAGGGAGAGGGTACAGCTGCTGCTCTGCATGCTTGAGGATGTGCTGCATGCTGTGCACGGGCTGCTCACACCTGTGGTGGTGAGCCCCTCCAGCCTTAAAGAACACCTTCCCGGCGAGTATGTGCTTATAAAGGAGAAGGAAAAGCGCGGTCTGACAGAGGCGGTTAGACTGGGCAATACGTATGCCATGGAGAGGGGCGCCGACGCAACGGTATTTCTTCCTGCCGATGTACCCCTGATAAAGCGGCACCATGTAAAAGAGGTGCTTGAGCTCGGGAGGAGTCGCCCTCTGGTGGTGGCTCCTGCGAGAAAGGGTGGCGTCGCCCTTGTGTACCGCCGCCCCCCCGATGTAATTCCCGAGGTCTTTTCCGACAGGAGCTTTGTAGATGTGCAGAAAACTGCTGAAAGGTACGGCGTCTCTCTGGAGGTGTACGACTCCTTCTACCTCTCCCTGGACCTGGACACCCCGGAGGATATACGTGAGTTTATGTACCATGGAAGGGGTACCGCCACCTACGAGTTTCTGAGCCGTATTTTTAGAGGTTTGGAGGACGCTCCCCCAGGGTAATGGAGGTAACCCTGAACTCGCCATCGCGGTAGTACTTTACCTCTATGGTGTCACCAATCCTGTGCATCAGCACAGCCTGAATCACGTCGTCCATGTTTTTTATCTCCATACCTGCGATCTCCACTATCACATCCCCAAGCTCGAAGTCCTCCTCCCCGGGCATACCTCTGCTACCACGAAGCCCTGCCTTCTCTGCGGGAGAACCCGGAGTTACGCTTATAACAATCGCACCACGGCTTATGCTCAGGTTCAGCTGCTCCGCCAGCGCCGGTGTCAGGTCAACGCCGGTTATTCCCATCCAGGGTCTGGGAACCTTGCCCTCCTCAATAATACTCTCCGCCACCTCCCTGGCGGTGTTTATTGGTATCGCAAAGCCTATGCCCTGGAATCCCTCACTTGTGGTGAATATGGCGGTGTTAACCCCTATCACCTCGCCTCTGGAGTTTATCAGAGGACCACCGCTGTTTCCGGGATTTATTGCAGCGTCGGTCTGAATTATTCCCCTTATCCTGTACCCCCTGCTGGTTTCTATGGTTCTGTTCAGGGCACTTATCACGCCAACAGTGACGGTGTTGTCAAAGCGAAACGGATTCCCTATGGCGATGGCAAGCTGCCCGGGCCTGAGCTTCGAGGAATCTCCGAGCCTGGCGGGCCTCAGTCCAGAGGTGTCAATTTTCACCACAGCTATGTCTGTCATCGGGTCCACGCCGATGAGCTCCGCCTCGTACTCCTCGCCGTTGGGGAGTACCACAAGTATGCTGCTGGCGTTGCTAACCACATGCTCATTTGTCAGGATGTAGCCGTCCTCGCGTATAACTATCCCGGTGCCAGTTCCCTCTATTGGTACCGGATGCGTGCCGGTGACATTCTTGCGCGTTGTTATGTGCACAACACTCGGCAGGGTCTCCTCGAAGATGCGGGTAACCACTTCGTCCTGGACGAGGGTACCGTTCACCAGTATTATATTTACCCCTTCCACGTCGCCTGGCACGCTTATATTCTCCCCGTAAATTAGAAAGGTGTACTCCCCTGCCGGGATATTCTGAAGCAGCATCAGCACCAGGAAGGCTGTGAACACACTGCTCAGAACACTCGATACAACAACCTGCTTCTGCATCTGGGCACCTTATTCACAATCAAGTTTCACATACTACAACAAAAGCACAAAGTCAGTGTTAGCGTCTCTAACCCCGTGACAACCTTCTGATGGGCTGCCATAAGGAGATTAAATTATCGATATAAGTACAGACAAAAAGTTAATAAAATTTATATCAAAAGATTTAAAAGCTGTGGTGGCAATAGTTTCTTAATACACCGGGGAAGAGAAATTAGTTAACCTAAAGAGGTGCACCTGTGATACACATCTCAAAGATATCCCTGAGGAACTTCAAGTCCTTCAGGCGCGTGAGCCTGCCCATACCCAGGGGATTCACGGCCATCGTCGGTCCCAACGGCTCCGGAAAGAGCAACATCGTCGATGCCATCTGCTTCGTGCTGGGAAGGAGCAGCGCCAAGAGTCTGCGCGCCGAGCGGTTCTCTGACCTTATTTTCAACGGGGGTAAGAGGGGGAAGCCTGCCAAGGAGGCAGAGGTAAGCATATACTTCGACAACTCAGGGAGGGAGCTGCCGGTGCCAACGCGGGAAGTCAAGATTACACGGAGCATAGACATCAGTGGAAACAGTGTATATAGACTCAACGGCAGGCGCGTTTCCCGTGCAGAAATTCTGGACCTGCTAAGGCAGGCGAACATCCGTCCCGATGGGCACAACATAATACTGCAGGGCGATATTACCCGCATTATTGAGATGAATCCGGTGGAGAGGCGCAGAATTATTGACGAAATCGCGGGCATAGCGGAGTACGATGAGAAGAAGAAAAAGGCGATGCGCGAGCTGGAGAAGGTGGAGGAGAATCTTACTCGAGCCAGGGATATTTTCGGAGAAGTGAGCTCTCAGCTGGAGAAGCTCGCGCGTGAACGTGAGGCGGCTCTGCGCTACGAGGAGCTGGTAAGGAGTATAAGGAAAAGCAGGGCCCTGGTGCTCAGCTCCAGGTATCTGGAGGTAAAGGAGAGGCTCACCGAGCTTGAGCAGGTGCTCGCCTCCGGGGAGGAGAAGCTCAGGCGTGCAGCCAGGCACCGCGAGATACTGAGCCAGAAGAAGCAGGTCAAGAAGGAGCAGATGGAGCGCACAAACCGTGAGATTGCCGTTAAGGAGGAGAGCGAACATTACCGGATTTTCCGCAGGGTGGAGCAGGCGAGAAGCAGATTGGAGTACCTCAGGGAGAAGCTCTCCACTGTTGAGCAGGAGATAGTGCGCCAGAACTCAAAGCTTGAGGAGGCGAAGAAGGAGCTGCTGGTGCTGCACAGGGAGAGAAAACAGGTGGAGGAGAGGTCTGCCAGGCTGGAGCAGGAGATAAAAGATAAGGAGGCGGGACTTGAAAGGCTGCGGGAGGAGGTGCGCAGAAGGTACGCGGAGCTAAGCAGTCAGGAGGCAGCCAGTGCTGGAAAGAGGGAGCTTCTCTCCAGGCTCATATCCCGGCTGGAGAAGACAAGAACCAGGCTTGCGGAGCTTGAGCGAGAGATGGCGCTGCTTGAGGAGAGGGAGCGGGAGTGCAGGGCCACGCTGGACAGGATTAAAGGGGAACATCTTTCGGCGAAGCAGAGGTACGGGGAGCTGAGCACCAGCCTTGAGCAGAGCAGCAGAGAACACCTCTCAAAGCAGAAGGAGCTCTCCCGGCTGAAGACGAGGCTGGCGGAGATAAAGGAGAAACAGGCTGAGCTCAGGAGCAGCCTCGCCTCTGTTTGCGGGGAGCTGGATTTCAAGCGGGAGGAGCTGAGCAGGCTAAGGGCGGAGATGCATGCCATGGAGGAGGTCCGCCGCAGCACCGGTGACCTTGCGGTTGAAGCGGTGCTTGAGCTTCGCGACTCCGGCAGAGTAAAGGGCATCTACGGAACCATAGGCGAGCTCGCGAGTGTGGATGAGAAGTTTGCCCCTGCCATAGAGGTTGCGGCTGGAAAGGGTCTGAGAAGCATAGTGGTGGAAAGTGATGCTGTGGCGGAGGAGTGCATCCGTTATCTAAAGGAGAGGCGTATAGGCAGAGCCACCTTTCTTCCCCTGAATAAAATCAAACCGAGACGGGTATCTCCGGAAGCCAGGGAGGTAGCCTCCCGCAGCTACGGCTTTGCTTTAGACCTGATAAGCTTTGATCAGCGCTTCTATCCCGCCTTCTCCCATGTTTTTGGCAACACTGTGGTGGTAGAAAACCTCAGTTTTGCCAGGCGTGAGATGGGCAGGGCGAGGATGGTGACCCTTGAAGGCGACCTGGTTGAGGTTTCTGGAAGAATAACCGGAGGATACTACAGGCGAAAGGGAAGTGTGAAGCTTTCGGATTCCAGGAGCAGGCTGCAGCAGCTGGAAATGGAGGTGGCTGCACTTCAGAAGCGCCGGTCAAAGCTTGAGGCAGAGCTGGAGTCTCTGCTTCAGGAGAAAGAAAGTGTGCAGCGCTCCATCGCAAACGCCGAGAAGGAGGTGGAGCTTCTCGGGGCCAGAATAGAGGCTATGGAGAGGGAAAAGGTAGAGCTGTCCCGAATTCTTGCAAAAACGGAAGCTGAACTCAGGGAAGCGAAACGCAGGTTTTCGGAACTGGAAAGGCGGCGAAATGTGCTTGAGCCAGAGCTGAGCGAACTCAGACAGCGCTGCGACAGGCTTGCACAGGAGAGGCGCAGTCTGGAGGAGGAGCTCCGCAGCAGCGAGGCCGAGGCGCTGTTGAAGGAGGCGCGTGCCCTCGAGAAGAGGCTGCGGGATGAGGAGCGCTCCCTTGAGGCGATGCGGGGTGAGGCGAGGGTGCTGCGCTCCAGGCTGGAGGAGACAATCGTCTCCAGGATGCTCGCTCTGCGCAGTGCCCTGCTTGAGGCACTCTTCGCCAGGCGCTCGGCCAGGGAGCAGGCGGATGTGCTCTCCGGGGAGCTGCGAAGCGCAGAAGCAGAGCTCAGCTCAGCCCGCAGGAGGGAGGCTGAGGTAAAGCGCGAGCTGCAGCTCATGAGAAAGCACCTGGAGGACCTTTCAAGGGCAATAAGGCTGATTGCAGACAAATTAGAGGAGCTTCAGAGAGATGAGGCAAAGCTGAGGAAGAGGCTCGAGGAGGCCAGAATAGAGCAGGCCAAGTTGCAGGCAAAGCAGGAGAGCCTGACAGAGGCGCTGAAGGAGTTCGCAGACGTGGAGATTGAGCTCCTCGTGCCGGTAGATACGGATGAGCTTGAGAGGGAGATAGCAAGGATGGAGGCAGAGCTTCGCTCACTTGAGCCCGTGAACATGCGTGCTGTCGAGGACTACGAGATGGTCAAGGAGAAGCACGACAGGCTGGAGTTCCGGCTCAGAAAGCTGGAGGAGGAGAAAGAGGCGATTATGAGGCTGATGGAGGAGATAGAACAGCGCAAGCTGGCGGTCTTCATGGAGGTTTTTGAGAACATTGCGCTGAACTTCAGGCGAATCTTCAAGCAGCTCAGCGAGGGTGGTGAGGCGGAACTCATCCTGGATGAGGAAGCCCCCCTCGAGGGCGGGCTGCAGATTCAGGCAAAGCCTCCTGGCAAGAATCCGCAGTACATAGAACTGCTCTCCGGCGGAGAGCGTACCCTCACTGCGCTGTCTTTTCTTTTTGCAATTCAGCGCTACCAGCCAGCGCCCTTCTACATCCTGGATGAGATAGACATGTTCCTGGACGATAACAACGTCAGGAAGATTTCTGAGATGATAAAGGAGGCCTCAAAGGAGGCGCAGTTCATAGTGGTAAGTCTGCGCGACAGCATGATGGTGGCCGCCGATCAGCTCTTCGGTGTTACCAATGAGGAGGGAGTCTCCAGGATAATAGGGGTGGAACTCAAAGATGCTGGAGTCTGAGCTGTACGAGGAGATTCACCCCGTAGATATGCTCGTGGACCTGGTAATCTCCGAGGAGATGGACCCGTGGGACATAGACATCGCCGAGATTGCACAGAGCTTCCTGGAGAAACTGCGGAGAATGCGCAGGCTCAATCTGCGCCTGAGCGGGCGTGCCATTCTTGCGGCGGCAATATTGCTGAGGATGAAGAGTGAGGCGATTATTCCGAGGGAAGAGCCTGAGGAAGAGGAGTACTTTGAACCGGAAGAGGAGGATGGGGACCTGGAGAAGCGTGTGGACGACGTGCCTCCGATTCCCCTGCCAGTGCGTCGCAGAGAGGAGCGCAGAACAACGCTGTTCGAGCTTGTTGAGGCACTCCAGCGCGCTCTTGGGGAGGAGATGCTGCGCCGCAACTTCCCGCGCACACGGGAGAAGCCCAGGCTCGTGATCCAGGTGGACGAGGAGGGGATAAAGGAGAAGATTGACAGGGTCTATGAGAAGGTAAAGCGCCTGTGCTCCACCTCGGGGATGGTGAGCTTCTTCGACATTGTGGAAGATAGAAGCGACCGTCTTGCTGTTGTGGAGACTCTGCTCTGCCTTCTCTATCTCGATTCCCAGCGCAGGATAAACGTATGGCAGGAGGAACTCTTCGGCGAGATTTTTGTGGCACTTGTTGAGGATTGAGCGGTGCTTCAGAGGCTCAAAAGGCACACCTGTCAGGTACCACCCGGAAGAACAGCAAAAATAAGCGGGTAGAACGGGTACATCGCCCGGAAAACGGCCCGGCAATTAGGACAGAAACCTCTTTCTGAAGCTTCTCACCACCGCGAGAACTGCTGCATAGGAGGCGAGTATCACCAGCACGCCTGCGCCGAGGCTGAGCTTTCCGGAGGACATCAGCAGCGAGGCCGCAACTATCACCACGCCTATGGCCAGAATTAGGAGGACGTACATGAACCCTTCGCCTGGAGAAAACTCTTCTGCCACACATAGTACTGGTGATGAGTGGAATAAAAAAGTTGCCGTGGCAGGTGGCAGGGGTAGCGGTGAGGCAACCGCAGCCATCAGGAACCGACCTCCGGAGCGTGGGAGGCTCATGAGTTCCGCAGGGGGTGAAGCAGGGTAAATATTTTTAAGTACCCCCACCTAATATTACACTGGTGGGATGATGGTCTCTTTTTATGAGATAGTAGGGAGGCTGGCGGTTTACTCTCTGGTGGCGCTATTTGCGCTGCTGCTGGTGTCCCTGGTGCTGGGGTTGCTTCTGGTCAAAAAGAAGAAGCTCATCCTGCCAAGGCTGCTGCTGTTCACCATGGATGCGCTGTACCTGCAGTTCAAGAAGGTTGCGCGGGCCTTCGGCGTGAGTGAGAAGCTGGTGGACGCCATCGGTATAGAGGTCAGGAACCACCTGAACAGGGACAAATTTGCGAGGGTACCACCCAGTGAGCGCATTATTGTGGTGCCTCAGTGCATCCGCCACATACGCTGCCCTGCCCCCCTTGATGCGAGGCACGGGATAAGCTGCAGGGACTGCGGGCTTTGCATAATTAAAGACCTGAAGGAGGAGGCAGAGCGTCTGGGCTACAAGTTCTACATAGTGCCTGGCGGGAGCTTCGTCAAGCGGATTATCAAAGCAAAAAAGCCCAAGGCAGCCCTCGGCGTGGCCTGCCATCGCGACCTCAACATGGGGATGCACGAGATATCGCGCAAGAGCTGCGCCGTTATGGGCGTGCCTCTCATGAAGGACGGCTGCGTGGAGACGGAGGTTAACTTGGATGAGATTCTCCGCACAATGAGGCTGGGGATAGAGGAAGTGGCTGAGCGTGCCCCAAAGGGCTGCTCCTCCTCTGCGAAGGTGTAGCGATGGTGGCGGTGCTAACCCGGGAGGCGGTGCCTTTATCCAGGGAGCTTCCTGTAACCGACAACCACATGCACCTTGATCCCGGGAAAGGAGAAGGCATGGAGGCGGTTAAGAAGTTTGCCGGTGAAGGCGGAAAGACGATCTTCGTGGTGAGCAAGCTCACCCGCGACCTGGGGCTAAGCGGCGTTAATGTGGATAACTTCTCAAAGCTTTACCGCGCCACTATTGAGCTTGCGAAGCAGGCGGAGGAGCATGGGGTTACGGCGTTTGCTGTGCTGGGAGTGCATCCGGCGGAGTATCACCACATGATTGAGAGCGCAGGCATGGAAAGGGCAAAGGAGGTGGCTGAGAAGGCCCTGGAGCTGGCGGCAGAGCATATCGCCGAGAATGAGGCGGTGGCAATAGGTGAGGTGGGAAGGCCCCACTACCCTGTGGAAAGGGATGTGCTCAATGCCTGCGAGGAGCTCATGGTCCGCGCCTTTGAGCTCGCACGAGAGCTAAATTGCGCAGTGCAGCTGCACACAGAGCGAATCGACTCCGAAGGGCTGAAAGATATTGCAGAGCTCGCTGACAGTGCAGGACTGCGCAGGGAGCGGGTGGTGAAACACTTCTGCCCACCATTGATTGAGAAGGGCTCAGAGCTGGGGATAATGCCCTCTCTCATAGCGAGCAGAAAAAATGTGCTTGCCGCCCTGGAGCAGGGTGACAGGTTCCTGATGGAGTCCGACTACATCGACGACCTTTCACGTCCTGGAGCGGTGCTCTCTCCAAGGAGCGTGCCCAGGCTTACCAGGCGGCTGCTTGCGGAAGGCAGGCTCACCGAGGAGCAGGTGTGGAGGATCCACGCCGACAATGTGGAGCGCACCTACGGCGTGCTCCTTTAGCTTCATTTTTCCAGCGCTCTCGGAAAAGTTTCTTCGTGTAGGGAGGAAGATGCTATTTGAGGTTTCCACAACCTGCAGATGAAGCACCCGCAGCCAAAGCGGGCAAATCGAAAGTTGCTAAAAGGGCAGAGGTATAGTAGCAAGAGGTGTTGTGATGGAGGCTGAGCACTCTCCGGAGGTTTTTCAGTCCGCCGACCTCGAGGAGAGGTTTGAGAAGTTTTTCCGCGCATACTACTCGAGGGAGATTCTCCGCATTGTGCGCGGCTATCCTGAGGAGAGAAGTCTGCTTGTGGACTTCTCAAAGCTGGACAGCTACGACATAAGCCTGGCGGAGGAGGTGCTCAGCTCTCCCGATACGGCAATACCTGCGGCGGAGCGTGCTCTCTCGCGTATAGAGCTTCCGGTGGATTCCCCCGCGATAAAGCTCAACCTCCGATTCGCCAATCTCCCCGGCACGAGCAGGCTGCTGATCCGGGATATACGCAGCGCCGACGTGGGACGGCTTATAGCTGTGGACGGGATTGTGAGAAAGGCCACCGACGTGCGCCCGAAGCTTGTGGTTGGTGCCTTCGAGTGTCAGCGCTGCGGCAGCGTGATGTACATACCCCAGGGGGAGGATTCGCTCAAGGAGCCCTACCTGTGCGAGAGCTGTGAAAAGCGCGGCCCCTTCAAGCTTGATGTGGAGAGCTCAAGGTTTGTGGATGCCCAGAAGATACTGATTCAGGAGAACCTCGAAGACCTGCGCGGCGGCGAGCATCCAAAACAGATAGTGGTGCTGCTGGAGGACGACCTGACCGGCAGGGTGACACCGGGGGATTCCATCGAGGTCATAGGTGTTCTCCGTGCTGCCAGGAGGAAGACCGGAAACGCCAAGTCACGGGTCTTTGACATCTATATAGAGGCAAACAACTTTCTGCCAAAGCAGATAGAGTTCGAGGAGGTGCAGATATCAAGGGAGGATGAGAGGGAAATTCTGGCGCTTTCCCGGGACCCCGAGATTTACAGGAAGATACGCGGCAGCATCGCTCCGCACATCTACGGCTACGACGAGATAAAGGAGGCGATAATGTACCAGCTGTTCTCCGCGCCTGCGGTTGAGCTACCTGATGGCGGTCGAATCCGCGGCGACTCGCACATAATAATCATGGGTGAGCCGGCTACGGGCAAGAGCGAGATTCTGCAATACGTAGCCAAAGAGCTCGCTCCACGCGGTGTGTATGCCAGCGGAAAGGGTACTTCCGGAGCGGGGTTGACGGCTGCGGCGGTAAAGGATGAGTTCGGCGACGGCGGCTGGAGCTTAGAAGCGGGAGCGCTTGTTCTGGCTGACAGGGGGATTGCGTGTATCGACGAGTTCGACAAGATGGATGCGAGTGACCGCTCTGCCATGCACGAGGCGATGGAACAGCAGAGCGTGAGCATAGCGAAGGCTGGAATCCTCGCCACCTTCCGCTCCCGCTGTGCAATTCTTGCGGCGGCAAATCCCAAGTACGGCCGCTTCGACGAATACCGTCCGATATCTGAGCAGGTCAATCTTCCACCCACCATACTATCCCGTTTCGACCTGATATTCTTTGTCAGAGACGACCTCTCAAAAACCCGGGAGATTGCGAGGCACATCCTGGATACCGCCTCCTCGCCCGGGAGTATAACTCCACCAATTTCGCCGGAGCTCCTGAAGAAGTACATCGCGTACGCCAGACAGAAAGTGTTTCCGGAGCTAAGCGAAGAGGCGAGGCGCGCCATAGAGGAATTCTATGTGGAGATGCGTGAGGCAGCGCAGCACAGCGAGGACGTGCCAATTCCGCTGACCGCCAGGCAGCTCTGGGCGATAGTGAGGCTCGCCAAGGCAAGTGCGCGGGTCAGGCTCAGCAGTGTGGTAACCGCAGAGGATGCAGAGCGGGCGATTTCTCTGGTGAAGCTCAGTCTGGCCCAGGCAGGTATCGACCTCGAGACAGGTAGAGTTGACATCGATAAGATATACGTGGGGGTTACCAAGTCTCAGAGGGATAAGATTAAAGAAATACTGAGTATAATAAAGGAGCTTGAGGATGAGTACGGCACCGCCAAGCGTTCTGAGATACTCAGCATTGCAGAGGAGCGTGGAATCTCAAAGGGCACCGCTCAGGAGCTGATAGAGAAGCTGCGCCAGCAGGGCGATATATTTGAGCCCAGGCACGACCACTTTAAAACAACCTGAGGAAGTAAAAATGATGGAGAGAGCTACAGCCGTAAAGCTCAGAATTAGGGACGTGGTTGAGGCGAGCTTCCATCGCAGCAACGAGCGCTTTGAGCCCAACTACATTGTCACCGAAAGGGGGCTCAGGGCCTCGAGGGTTCGTTTGCAGGGCGTGGTGGTGGCGAAGTTTGTGAGCGAGGACGGAAGCTACTCCAGCATAACCATAGACGACTCCACCGCCACGATAGCGGTGCGCGCCTTCAGAGAGGTTGACCCGTTGCTTAAGGTAAAGGTGGGGGACACCGTGGATGTGGTTGGGAAGGTGAAGGAGTACGAGGGTGAGGTTTATGTGCTCGCCGAGGCTGTGCATGTGCTCAGGGACCCAAACTGGGAACTCGTGCGCGAGCTGGAGCTGGCAATAGCCGAGAGGCTTTCAGGGGGGGAAGCACGGGAGGTGCTGGAGGAGGAAGCGCCGCCTCCGGTGATGGAGGAGGTGGTGGAAGAGGCGCAGGGCAAAGATGAAGAAGATGAGCCAAAGCTGAGGTTGCTGCACCTAATTGATGAGCTTGATGAGGGGGAAGGTGTCAAGTACATCACCCTGCTCAGGGAGAGCGGTCTGGCGGAAGAGAAGCTGGAGGAGGTGCTGAATGAGCTTCTCAACGACGGCGAAATATATGAGCCAAAGATTGGCAGGTTCAGGCGTGTTTAAGATTGGAGTAAAACGTTAGTGTGCCCCTACATGATGAATGAAGTACTATGCCAAGGTTTACAGGGTGCAGAGCGAGGTTCTCGTAGCAGTGTGCGATGCCAGCATTCATGGCAGGGTTTTTGAGGAGGGGGAACTTGTTCTTGACATAAAAAAGGAGTTCTACGGCGATGAGGAGTTTACGGAGGAGCAGATCGCCCTTCTGCTCAGAGAAGCCACCATCGCCAACATCGCGGGTGAGGATGCCGTCTCAATGGCCATAAAACTGGGAATAATCGACGAGGAAAATGTGCTGCGCGTGTGCGGCATACCTCATGCGCAGATGGTCAGGATGTAGGGCACCTACTCCATGCCGGAGTACAGTTCTTCCACCTCCTCCTGTGCCCTCTTCAGCGCCTCTTCGGCCTCCCTTCTCCTCTCCTTCCACTCCCCTATAATGTCCGGGTCGCCGCCGGAGAGCTTGCCTTTAAACCTGTCTATCTTTACCAGTGCGGGGAGGCGGGTCATCAGACCGAGGACGACCGCCTCGCCTATGTTGAGGGAGCTGAGCTGGGCCAGAAGGTCGTCGCTAAGGCGCTCACTCGCCTGCTGCACATGCCTCTGATCGCTGGGCTCCACGAGGCGCATTATTATAGCGTTGTTTGCCTGGCTCAGCGAGTTGGGGTCCAGGCTTTTGGGGCGCTGGCTGACCAGGCACAGGCCTATGCCAAACTTCCTCCCCTCGCGTGCTATGCGGTCTATCCAGTACTTGGAGAGTGTTGGTCTGTGTGCAGGTGCCAGGATGTGTGCCTCCTCCAGGATGCAGAACGCCGGTGGGAGCTGTCGGAGCTTCCGCCTGTGCAGCAGCTTTCTTAGCACATGGCTCACAATTACGTCCGCGTAGTCCTCGTCAACATTTCCCAGGTCCACCACGTTTGCCATTCCCAGTTCAAACTGCTCCACAAGTTCGGGGGCATGTTCGTCGAGTATGTCCCCGTACTTCTCCCTGAAGTCCATCAGCTTGCCGATAACGCCTGAGACGGAATTCTTCTCATTTGAAGCTATGCTGTCGCTGGAGTAAATTTCCTCCAGGTAGGCGAGCATCTCGTCAATCAGGCCTGAGGAGGAGCTCCGCACCCTCTCCATCGCCCGCGTGTGTGCCTCGCGCAGGTACCTCTCCTGGATGAAGGCCTTCTCGTCTATGTTCACAAGCCGTTTGAGCTCGCCGTAGAGCAGGTAGGCGGGGTTCAGCCTTGGAAGAATGCGCTTCACGCCACCCGAGAATTCCGCGTTCACGTACTCTGAGTGCATGTCGAATATCACCGGCATGCCCTTCAGCTTCAGGATACCCTCCACTATAACGCTGACGGTGTTGCTCTTTCCGGCGCCGGTTATTGCCAGAATTGCCAGATGCCTGGTTATCATCCTGTTGGCGTCAATATAGACCTCCACATCAGGGTGGGAGAGAAGTTTTCCGAGCTTTATGTCGCCCCTACCGAAGATGCCCCTGAGCGTTTCAGCGTCTGCGCGGTACACCCGTGCACCAGGAGGCGGAGGCACGCGGGGCATTGTCAGGGATTCCACCTCCCCCAGGAGCCGCACCTCTGCCTTTATGTACTCCTCCTGGCCTTCGAAGCTCAGGATGCGCTCCACCACCTCCGGTGAGAGGATGTCTCCGGAGATGCTGATGCTTCCCCGGGTGATGCTCTCCACCATGCCGAGAACGCGCATCCCGTCGAAGTGGAGAACCACATACTCCCCGAGCCTCGGCATGCTCCTGGCGACGAAGCTCACGTGTGAGGGCGAGCCCTCGCCCACGCATACTCCCAGCGGCTCTACCATGCAAGCACCTCTCTGCCGGTTTTCTCGCCAATGCCCAGCGAGGTCGCAATTCTTTCAATTTCTCTGTTGGAGATAACCACTCGCCTGTGGGCCCTTTTCAGCAGATAGGGGTAGCCCTCCACACTAAGGTGGCGCAGCCTGCTGAGGAGTTTCCTTATCTCCTCATCCCCCACCTCGCGGGGCAGCTCAATCATGAGCATATCCTTCCCCCTCTCAAGGCGGGCGTAGAATCTGGTAAACACCAGACTTCTGAAGAAGTCATCATATATGGGATAGTGCATCTTTATCATCCTGTCGCGGGGTATGGAGTAGCCGGGGCCCGAGGTTATCTCCTCGAGTACTGCCATGTCGGGTATGCCCCTGTTGAAGCTGGAGTCTGTGGAGGTCTTCGCAACAGCTACCAGACTGTGCACACCCCGCTCTATCAGCTTCTGGATGGCCACCAGGTACTCAAGATATTCCAGCAGCATTACCTGCTCCGCATCAAGGCGGGAGCCGAGCCGCTTTGCCAGAAGCTCCATCCCCCGGTTTTCCTCCAGTACAGGAAGATAGCTCATAACCTCCTCCACCTTATCCTCCTCCATGAACCTCCACCACTGCTTCGGCGCCGTGAGGGCGCTGTGCAGGGAGCCGTCAAGCAGCAGCAGTTCTACGTCATCCGCAGCGCTCAGGGCCACCTTAAGCTCCATGGTGGAGCGGTAGAGGTCCACTCTCTCAGAGGGATACTTGTAGGGGATGAGGAAGTCCACATCTGCGCAGCCCTGCTCGCGCATTGAGCCATCATAGCTCACCGCGACTGCGTTTACGGCGTAGAGCAGGAGGCTTTTGTAGCGTATGCAGTTTGAACTGCCATCCACACCGGCGGCTGTGCAGAACACCGGCTCCGCATCGTGCTCATGCCAAAGCTCGCGGTACTGCTGCAGCTCCTCGCTGCGCAGAAGCACCTCGAGTCTGTGTTTGAGTTCCCTCCTCTTTCTGGCAAAGGTCTCATAGGTCAGCTCAAGCATTAAAAGAAGTAGGGCAGGGGGTTATTAAATCCTTTTGCATACCGCGGGAAAAGTGAAATCACCTCACCGCCATTATAATGTCGCCCGCCGCAACGCTGGCACCCTCCTCAACAAAGATCTCCTGCACCACTCCGCTGTGGCTTGCTACCACATCGTTCTGCATCTTCATGGCCTCGAGCACGGCGATAACATCACCCTTCTCCACCCTGTCCCCTTTTTTGACGTTTATCTTCACTATCATCCCCTGCATCGGTGCCTTTATTCCGCCTTCCACCTCCCTGGGCGGAGCATGCTGCTGTCCTGCCGCCTGTGTAATCTCTATGAAGCCTCCCACCGGCTTTACGCGCACGTTGAACTCCTCGCCGTCAACCTCAACCACATACTCAGTGGGGATGCCCTTCTCCTCCTTTGCCTCCGCCTCTCGCTTTTCAGGCAGCGGCTCCTCGCGCATCTCGCCTTTAAGAAACTTCACGGCTATCGCAGGGTAAAGCGCGTAGGTGAGCAGGTCCTCCTCCTTCTTGATTATCCCCAGCTTCTCCGCCTCCTCTTTAAGCTGGTGCAGCTGGGGCGGGAGTAAATCCGCGGGGCGGCAGGTTATAACCTCCTCGTCGCCTATAATCTTTGCCTTGACCTCCTCGTCTATGGGCGCTGGAGGTTTGCCGTAGAGCCCGCGCACGTAGTCCTTCACCTCCTTAGGCACCACCTTGTAGCGCTCTCCCACAAGCACGTTCATCACTGCCTGCGTACCCACGATCTGCGAGGTGGGCGTTACAAGGGGCGGGTAGCCCAAATCCTTCCGCACCCGGGGCACCTCCTCGAGCACCTCCTGCAGGCGGTCGAGAGCGTTCTGCTCCTTGAGCTGGGATATGAGGTTGGACATCATCCCTCCCGGAATCTGGTACAGCAGCACATTCACGTCCACCATCTCGGAGATGTCTTCGATTATCGCATCGTAGCGCTTTCGCACATCCTTGAAGAAGGGTGTTATCTCGGCAAAAGCCTCCAGGTCAATGCCCGTGTCGTAGGGCGTGCCTTTAAGCGCGGCTACCATGCTCTCCGTCGGCGGCTGCGAGGTACCCCACGCAAAGGGTGACATCGCCGTGTCTATTATGTCAACGCCCGCCTCTATCGCTGCGAAGTAGGAGATGGGTGCCATGCCGGAGGTGCAGTGGGAGTGCAGGTCTATGGGTATGGAAATCTCCTTCTTCAGCGCCGTAACGAGGTCGCGTGCCGCCTGAGGTGAGATTAAGCCCGCCATGTCCTTTATGCAAAGCGAGTCGCACTCAAGCTCTTCAAGGCGCTTCGCAAGCTCCACGTAGCTCTCGATGGTGTGCACAGGCGAAATTGTGTAGCATATTGTGCCCTGGACGTGTGCGCCAAGGCGCTTTGCCACGCGTATTGCAAACTCCATGTTGCGGATATCGTTGAGCGCGTCGAATATTCGGAAGATATCCACACCGTTCTCATAGGCCTTTTCTACAAACTTCTCCACTATATCATCGCTGTAGTGCTTGTAACCAACGAGGTTCTGCCCGCGGAGAAGCATCTGCGTGGGCGTGTTCTTCATGTGCTTCTTGAAGGTGCGGATGCGCTCCCACGGGTCCTCGTTGAGATAGCGTATGCACGCATCGAAGGTGGCTCCACCCCATACCTCCATGGAGAAGAAGCCAACCTCGTCCATCTTCTCAATTATGGGCAGCATATGGCGCATCCGCATTCGCGTTGCGGCCAAACTCTGGTGCGCATCACGAAAAGTGGTATCGGTAATCTTTACCCTGGGCACGCCTATAACCTCTCTCGCCTTGTAAAGCCGCAATTAGGCCGAGCAGTCTCAACGGTAACAATTTTTAACTCACCTCTGCACGTAGCTCTTCCCGAAGCGCAGCGCCTCCTCTGCGCGCTGAAGCTCCCGCCCGAGGTAGAGGGCATGTGAGAGTTCGCCTATTAACCCGAGGCGGAGGAGCGTGTCCCCTATGTCCTCTGCGCTGTTGCCGGTAACCACCGCATTGAGCTTCCCGTTCATGTAATGGGCGCAGTATATTCTGTCCTCCACGTATATCTTGAAGTAACCCTTTTTGTCCCATGCATGAGAGGTGCTCCTCTCAGCCTCCACAGCTTTAGCCCGCTTCACCTCCTCAGGAACGGGCTCCCTTTTTACCTTCTTTTCCTTGCAAACGAGCAGGCTGAGCCCCAGATCTTTTGGCATAGTGCCCCGCCTCTTTGCAAGGAACATCATCTTCGCAGCCACGCTCAGCTCGCGCACACTGCCGCGAGTCTTTCCGCTTGCCTCGGGGGTGAAGAGGATACTCGCTCCCACCTCGCTGGCTATGCCCGCGAGCAGCGCATTAACGCCAGTTGAGTCTGCGTCGAGGAGTTCGCTCACATTGCCCAGGCCGAAGAGCATAACCCTTTCAGGATGGCGCTGCCCGAAGCGGCGGTAGGCTTCCACGCTTGCTGTAAAGCCGACATTCAGCGGGGAGAGCAGGGGGTCAGCTATTATCTTTTTAAAGCCCTGCTCCTCCGCGAGAGCGATATTCTCCTCCAGGAGTCTGACACGCTGCTCAGGCTTCGCAGGCACCTCGCCTCCGCGGCGCGGAATTACTACGCTCGGGGTCTCTATGCCTGAGAACTCCTTAATAAGCTCGTGGTCGAAGCTCAGCAGGAGGTCAACGCCCGCATCCACCGCCGCAGCCAGGTTGCGGGCGTCCATGGTGTCTATTGAGACTGGCACGCCCAGAGGCTTCAGCAGCTCCACAACCTCACCCACGCGCTCAGGCGAGGACTCCATTATCCCCAGGTCTATTATGTCGGCGCCGCTCTGCTTGAAGTACTCCGCCTGCCTCAGAATCTCCTCATCGCTCAGGTGCTCTACTCCCACAATCTCGGCCAGAACCCGCATGGGGAAGTCTCTTCCAACCGCAAGGCTGCCTATGAGCATGTTCCCCCTGCGCTTGAGCAGCCTCTCCTTTACTTTAGCGGAGTCAACGCGCTTGAGCTCGCGCAGCGCCTGGGCGATAATCATGTCCTCCAGCAGCGGGTCCGCTGGCTCTGTTGTGGAGAGCTCGATTTTGTCCAGGTTTTTGAGAAGAACCTCCAGGTCTGCGATGTCGCGGGTGCCCTTGTACACGGGCACGCCGGCTACGCGGGAAACCTCAGCCACGTCCCCCTTAACCAGCCCGGGTACAAGCACCAGTTCGGCGTCGCGCACCCTCCCGAGGCTGGCTGCAATCTTCCTTGGCGTTAGAAGACTGGCAACCTCCTCCCCTGTTATGTGCACTTTTGCGGAGAAGCGCCTGGCTATCGCAAGGGCGCGCTCTGCCGCAAGCCTTCCGGTAACTATGAGCACCTTCATATCCGCGATAAGTATTTTAACGAGTAAAGGCTTTAAACCCAAGCATGCTGAGCGCCCGCTTCAGAAGCGTCGCAAACGTCTTCGTATTGCCAATTGCAAGGCTGTTTGCGGCGCTTGGTATAGCACCAAACCTTCTGACCTTGCTGGGGCTGCTTGCAAGCATTGCCACCGCCTTTGCGCTTGCAGAGAAGCGCCTGGAGCTCGCGCTGCTTCTTCTCCTGCTCACCGGCTTCTTCGACGCAATAGACGGTGCCGTTGCAAGGCTGAGCGGCAGGGTGAGCGACTTCGGCGCCTTTCTCGATGCAACCCTGGACAGGTATGCGGATGCTGCGGTTATAATAGGAATAGCGCTCTACCTTGAGAGCCACTACCTGCTCGCCTTCCTCGCGCTCCTCGGCAGCTTCATGGTCAGCTACACCCGCGCAAGGGCAGAGCTCTTCATCCCGCGCTGCGACGTGGGTTTAGGGGAGCGCGCCGAGAGGCTGATAATAGTTATTATTGCGCTTGCCCTCAGCCTCGCGGGCATCGTGGAAGCGGAGCGGGCGCTGTACTACGCGCTGGTGCTCGTTGCCCTGCTCTCCCACTCGACTGCGCTTGAGAGGATATTCTACACCTACGCTTTCATGAAAAAGCAGGACAAGTAGAGGCAAAGCCTATAAGCGGCGCCGCCAATACTTAAGCGATGAAAAAGCGCCTTCTTATCCGCGGCATAGTGCAGGGTGTTGGTTTTAGACCCTTCGTGTACCGCATAGCCAAGCGCCTTCGGCTGCGTGGCTACGTCCGCAACCTCGGAAACAGCGTTGAGGTTCTTGCGATTGGCGATGTGGAGCGGTTTATCGCCAGCCTCAAGAAGGAGCTTCCGCCCCTGGCCGAGATCCACGCGATAGAGGAGCTGCCACCATGCGACGAGGACTACGACGACTTTGTGGTGCTGGAAAGCTCGCAGGAGGGCGGAGAAGGCTCGGTGATACCGCCGGATGTTGCAATATGCGAAGCCTGCCTGAAGGAGATGTTCGACCCCGGCAACAGGCGCTACCTGTACCCCTTTACGGTGTGCACAGATTGCGGTCCCAGGTTTGCGATTATCGAAGCCCTGCCCTACGACCGCAGGAATACGACGATGCGCGACTTCCCCATGTGCGGGGCATGCGCCCGGGAGTACGCGAACCCCGAGGACAGGCGCTTTCACGCAGAGCCCGTGGCGTGCCCCGCTTGCGGTCCAGAGTATGAGCTTTACAGGGGCGAAAGCAGGGTTGAGGCTGCCGATGCGATACGCGAGGCGGCGAAGCTGCTTGATGAGGGATATATAGTGGCTATAATGGGGCTGGGGGGCACGCATCTGGCGGCGAAGGTTACAGAGGATGAGCCGGTAGAGAGGCTCCGCAGGGCCTCGCGCAGACCGCAGAAGCCCTTTGCAATTATGGCGCGCGACATAGAGGCGGCGAGGCTTTTTGCCCATATAAGCGAAGCAGAGGAGAGGCTCCTGCTGAGCGCGCAGCGACCGATAGTGCTCCTGCGAAAGCGCGAGGACTCGCCTCTCTCCCCCCTCGTTGCACCCGGGCTTGGCAACGTGGGCATAATGCTGCCCTATACGGGGGTGCACCACCTGCTCTTCCACCATTCCAGGGAGCCGGCTTTCATAATGACCTCCGCGAATGTGCCCGGCGAACCCATGGCGATTACCCGCGAGGAGGTTCTAAGCCTGGGCTATCAGGACTACTCCCTGGTGCACAACCGGAGGATTAAAAATCGTGTGGATGATAGCGTCGCCAGAGTTGTTGCGGGCAGAACCGCTTTCCTGCGCCGCTCCCGGGGCTACGTCCCCCTGCCGGTAGAGGTGGGGCTGAAATTTGAAGGCACAGTTCTCGCCCTGGGCGCCGAGGAAAACGTCGCCGGCTGTGTGCTCGCGCAGGGGCGTGCCTTTCTCACACAGCATATCGGCGACGCAAAGAAGCTTTCCACCTTGCAGTTCCTTGAGGAGGCGTGCCGCACCATGATGGAGTTCAACCGCGTTTCCCGCGTGGACTGTGTTGTCCACGACCTTCATCCCGGGTTCTCCACCACAGAGCTCGCCCGGGAGCTTGCCTCGCGATACGGGTGCTCTGCCATGGGGGTGCAGCACCACCATGCACACGCCTCGGCACTGCTTGCCGAGAGCGGCGAGGATGAGCTGGTTGTCATCGCCATGGACGGCTTCGGCTACGGAAGCGACGGCAGAGCCTGGGGTGGGGAGGTGCTCTACTGCAGCGGAGGCGGGTTCTCCAGGGAAGCCCACCTGGAGTACATACCTGCACCGGGTGGAGACATGGCCACCCGGCGTCCGCTGCGCCTGCTGGCAGGGATGCTATACCCGAGCTACCGGGGTGAGGAGCTGTTACGACTTCTCCGCGCTCTTGGGATGGACGGGAGGGAGGCGGAGGTGGTGGTGAAACAGCTGGAGCATGGCTTCAACATCGTCGAAACCTCGAGCGCTGGCAGATTTCTGGATGCAGCGGCGGCACTGCTCGGGGTTTGCACAGAGCGCACCTACGAGGGCGAACCGGCTATCAAGCTGGAGGCATTCGCCATGCGTGGCACTCCTGCCCTGGAGCTTCCCGTTAAGATAAAGGAGAGAGGCGGCTGCGGCGTGCTTGAGACCAGACCCATGTTCCTCAGTGCGCTGGAATACCTGCGCGATGGTGAGCCCAGGGAGAACATAGCCGCAAGCCTTGAATCTGCCCTTGCTCGGGGAATTGCGCAGCTTGCAGTGCATGTGGCTGAACGCCGGGGTGCTGACAGGGTGGGAATCACGGGCGGTGTGGCCTACAACGAGGCGATTGTTCGCACAGTAAAGAAGGTGCTCGGAGGTGAGGGAATTGAGACTGTTCAGCACCGTCTTGTTCCACCAGGCGATGGTGGCATAGCTCTCGGGCAGTGCTACGTTGCTGCAGAGCAGCTGGAGTAAAAGATTTATTCGCAGACGGCCTTGTTATTGCATGGATGTTGTCACTGTTGGACATGCAAGTGTTGACCTGGTGAGGGCTGGAGGCGGGGAAAGACTTCAGCTCGGGGGTGCTGCAATTTATTCAGCGCTCGCCGCCAAGATATTCTCAAGGGCGGGGATTGTGACCCGCGTGGGAAGGGATTTTCCCCGGGAGTTCTATTCTGTGCTCAGGAGTGCAGGAGTGGATGTTGCAGGTGTGAAACAGGTGCATGGAAAGAGCACAAGCTTTGAAATAGAGTATGATGGTGCGGGACAGGCCCACTACAAAAGCTACCGCCTCGGCGTGGGCGTGTATCTGCGTCCTGGAGACATACCGGAGCGCTACCTTACTGCGAGGGCCTTCCACATAGCGCCCATGGCTGCAAGCAAGCAGCGCTCCTTTCTGGAGCATGTGAGGGAACATACCTATGCGCTTGTTTCCCTCAACACCCACGTGGCCTACTTTCAGAGGTACAGGAGAGAGCTTCTCAGACTCATAGGCGAGGTGGACATCTTCACAATAAACGATGATGAGGCGATGCGCCTTACCTGCACGCGGAGCCTGGAACATGCACTTAATGCGCTAAAGAAGCTCAAACACAACATTGTTGTGGTGACCATGGGTGTGTACGGCAGTATGATCCTGGAGGGAGGAGAGGTGAGCTTTTCGCCTTCTGTGATTCAGCGCCGCATCGTGGACCTTACAGGATGCGGCGACGCCTTTGCAGGCGCTTTTCTTGCAAGCTATCTGCGCACAGAGAATGCTGTTAAAGCGGCAAATATCGCCAACAGCGTGGCAGCGATTAACGCCAGCGACTGGTACTTCAGGGCACTGGCAAGGCTGCGATTTCAGAGTCTTGAGGCATTTCAGGAGTTTGTTGTGGCAAGACAGCGCAGGCTAAGTAAGAATCAGCGAAGTCTGGAGCATTTTATCACCTGATTTTATTAATATTGCAATTTCATGATTTATTTAGATAATGGTGGCGTCTGCGTTTTTTATAATAGCGCAGGTCCATTATAAAACTTTTCGAAACATTTATCGCAGAAATTCAGAGAGAAAGTTCATCCACGATTTTGCACAGTTAGTTTAGAACCATGTTTTACGTAAGTAAACACTTGTAAACCTTTATAAACAAAAATAAGTTAAAAACAATGCTGAAACATGTGAAAATATAAATATTTGCAAGAAAAATAATAAATACTGCCTTTTATAACATAATGTCGAGGTGGTTTTGTGGACCCTGCTACTACTGTGCTGTTTGCCGTGGCAAGCGTCCTGCTCGGCATAGCTCTCGACCTGTACTTAAAGGAGGTGATGAGAGGTGAAGAAGTTCGGAAACACCGCGAACAAGGTTAGGGCTATCCTGGAGGTAATTGAACCGGGTGAGGTTGTGGATGGACGCACCATCGCGAGGAGGCTTGCTGAGAGGGGATACAGGGTTAATGAGGGCCACATAAAGATGTTCATCTACTACCACATGCTATACAGGTATCTGCGCAAAGTGAAGATAAACGGCGTTAACCACTACTGCCTCATATCCTGAGGGTTAATTTTTTATTCTCAGCCCCCCAAAGTTTCCCCGGGTGTGCAGATGTTTCCGGGGAAGATAAATCCCAGACAGATGAAGAAGATGATGAAGCAGCTGGGCATGGAGATGGAGGAGCTTCCGGCGAGGGAGGTTGTTATTAAACTGGAGGACAGGGAGATTGTGATAGAGAATCCCACAGTGAATGTTATACGTGCGATGGGTCAGAAGACTTACCAGATAGCAGGGGAGGAGAGGGAGCTCGTTGCAGTACCGGAGGAGGACGTGAGGCTGGTTGCGGAGCAGGCTGGGGTCAGTCCCGATGAGGCAAGGGAGGCGCTGAAAAAGACCGGCGGCGACCTGGCTGAGGCCATAATGCTCCTTACCCGGGAGTGAGCCGGAAGGGCGTCTCTTTTGAGCGGGATTTTCCGGAGGAGGATGGATGTCAGCCATAGGTGACGAGTACCACGAGTTCACGAAGCTGCGTCGCGGTGAGCCTCCAAAGCATCGCTGGCGTTACTGGGCGCCGCCGGAGCTTTACAAGGTTTACAGGGATGCGCCGATTGTGAAGCTACCTGAGCCTGAGAGGAGGGGGGGTATGCCACTGTGGGAGGCGATTGCAAGGCGGCGCTCCCGCAGGGAGTACACCGGCGGGGAGATAACAGGGGAGGAGCTGTCTCAGCTGCTCTGGGCAACGCAGGGTATAACCGGGGAGATAGAGGGCTACTATCTGCGCGCCGCACCCAGCGCTGGAGCGCTCTACCCCATAGAAACTTATCTGGTTGTGAACGCTGTTGATGGGCTGGAACGTGGGGTGTATCACTACGCTGTGCTGAAGCACGCACTGGAGCTGCTGCGCAGAGGTGATTTCAGCGAGCGCATCGCCAGTGCGGCCCTGGAGCAGGAGTTCCTTGCCCGTGCGGGCGTTGTTTTCGTATGGAGCGCCGTGGCAGAGCGCACAAAGTGGAAGTACGGGGAGCGCGGATGGAGGTACATATATAAGGATGCTGCGCACATATGCGCAAACCTCTACCTTGCCGCCACAGCACTCGACCTGGGATGCTGTGCAGTCGGTGCCTGCTTCGACGACGAGGTGAATGAGATTATCGGAGTGGACGGAAGGGAGGAGACCGTCGTATACCTGGCCGGTGTGGGAAGGATTCATTAGCCTCGAAGTTGCGGGGGTTTTGGTTGATAAGGGAGGGAAGGATAGGTTTCCGGGAGGCGCTCAGCATTGGCATTGGGGGGATGATAGGCGGCGGTATTTTTGCGGTACTGGGTCTGAGCATTCAGCTGTCAGGGAGTGCAGCGCCAATCTCCTTTCTTATTGCAGGTGCTGTGGCGCTGACAACAGCCTATTCATACGCAAGGCTTTCAGTCAGGTTTCCAAGCCGGGGTGGCACAATCGAGTTTCTGGTCAGGGCTTTTGGCAGAGGTCTGCTCCCGGGTACACTGAATGTGCTTCTGCTGGCAAGTTATGTGGTAATGATATCCCTGTACGCGTATGCCTTCGGAAGCTACGGTGCAAATCTGCTGAACTCTGCCTCTCAGGCAGCAAAGCACATGCTTGCCGCTCTCGTGGTAGCTCTGTTCACAATTTTAAACGCCCTGGGTGCAGCAGTCAGCGGGAGAGCTGAGGATGTTCTCGTTGCTGTAAAGATTTCAATCCTCATTTTAATAGCGGCTGCCAGTGCTGCTTTTGTCGATTCAGCGCGGCTTTCTTCCCAGTGGGCGGACCCGCTCAGCATTGTGGCGGCTGGTATGATAATATTCCTCGCCTATGAGGGATTTGAACTCATAGCCAATACAGCCGGTGATGTGGAAAATCCTTCAGTCCTTCCAAGGGCATTTTATGCTTCGGTACTTTTTGTCATGGCGCTGTACACAACTGTGGCGGTGGTTACCATCGGAACACTGTCCTTCGATGAGATTCTGAGGGCGAGGGACTACGCCCTGGCAGCTGCAGCTGAACCGGCGCTCGGAAAGGCGGGTTTTCTCCTTGTGAGCATAGCTGCGCTGGTGTCCACAAGCTCGGCAATAAATGCAACCCTGTACGGTACCGCCAGGGCAAGCTATGTGGTGGCGAAGTACGGTCAGCTTCCGGAGGAGATTGAGAGGCCAGTGTGGAAGCAGGCGTATGAGGGGCTGGTTATTGTTGGCATCCTGTCCATTGCACTCGCAAGCACCGCGAGTCTTGAATCCATATCCACCGCGGGGAGCGGGGGTTTTCTGGTCATCTTCTTTTTTGTAAACCTTGCGGCCCTGAAGCTCAGAAAGAACCTCAAAATCAACCCTGCGATACCGGCTCTGGGAGCTCTGCTCACCCTCGCTGCGCTGCTGGTTCTTCTTTACAGAATGAGCACAAGTGCGCCTCACACGCTGGCAGTGTTTGCAGCACTGGTGGCGGGTGCGTTTTCAGTTGAGCTGCTGTACAGAAAAATCAGCGGCAGGGAGATGGGCGAATATGTGGATGCGTGGCTCTGCAAAAAGGAGGAGGGAATCAGGAACTGGTCAGAGTGGGTGGATGCTGCGGTGGAGTGCATAGAGGACATGTATACGGATGCCGAGGTTTACCTGGTGGGAAGTGTAGCGAGGGATGAGCTTTCCCGGGCCGGAGACGTGGACCTGCTTGTGCTCACAGACACCCCTCCACCCGGGGACAGGAGGGCCTGGGCAGCTGGAGAGATAAAACGAAAAGCAGGTCTCGGGAGAGAGCATATACTTCATGTGCACTTTGCACCAAAGCGCAAAAGGGAAGAAGTGCTGAGCAGAGCCGGATACTGCATACTCCTGGGACGTAAATAAAAATATGAGCGGCGGTCACCGCCCGCCGCCCATTATCCCTTCCATTTCCTCGCTCCCTGTGATGTTGGTGGTGTTGGTGTACCGCTCTTCTTCCTCTTCTTCGTGCTCACGCTCCATGTCGCCCTGCTTTCCCGCCCGGGCGCGCTCTTTCATCTTTTCCATCGCTTTTTCACGCCTTTCCTCTGCCATTTCCCTGGCCTTCTCCAGCCTCTCTTCTGCCATCTCCAGCTTTTCCAGTGCCTTTTCTATGCCGTGCTCCTTGAGCTCCTTCTCCGCTTCCTCCACATGGCTGCGGAAGTAGCCGGGTGCCACCCGCTCCAGAATCTTCTCAGCAGCCTCCGCCTTGTTCTCTGCTGCCACGGCCATTCCAAATGCCCTGCCGTAGCTGCCCTGGCTGTAGGCCTCTTCTGCCTCCTTCAGGTGCCTCTTGGCATTGACAAGAAGCCTGGCAGCTGCCAGTTCCCATCCGGTGGTAATGTTGGTGGTGTTAAGCTTTGCCTCCGCTTCTGCTATCTCCTCCCTGGCATCTTCAATAGCCTCCGCAGCACGCTCCTGCATATCCACCCGGGTCTCATTTATCTCTTCCACGTGCTCCTCAAGCTCCTCCCTTATTCGGGTGTTGTTCATATCCGGTGCGGGTATGAGCTGCACCCTCTTTGCACCAAGCTTCCTGAAAGTCTCTCTGACCTCCTCCGGCACGTCGTCGTCCTTTACCAGCAGGATGGGCACTCCAAGCTTCCTGGCACGTTTGAGCGCCTCCATTATGCCGTACTCGTCCTCACCTTCCACAACTATCGCTTCCTGTGTTCTGTTCCAGAGGCTTGCCGCCAGCGCTGCGGTTTCATACCTGTCCTTGCCGCCGATTCTCTTAACAGTCACCTTTATCCTGACCTCCACATCGGGCACGGCCACGGGTCCACCCACCACGTATACCAGGGTAGCACCGCTCGCCTCTATCTCCGCCACCGCTTCGTCGCTCAGCATACCCCAGGGGGTAACCACCAGCGTTGCGTTTAGCTTCTCTGCGAGAAGCTGGCCCACGGCGTAGTCTGCGGGGTTGTCAGAGACCAGTATGGCAACCTTAACCTCCTGAGCATACGCCGGTGCCACAAGTGTCAGCAAAGCTGCAAGTACAAGCAGCCCTCTCACACACATCACCTCCTTAATCTTTTGAATTAAATAATACCCTGCAGGGACTTAAAATATCCTGAAACACGGTTCACACACAATAAAAAATCATGAAAAAAATTGCTCAATTTTTTGAAATATCATTCATATCTTTTTATCATCGTTCACCGTGCATGTTTTCCCTTTTTCAGATGTTTGAAATCCGGCGGAACCACCACCACGGGCACCGGTGAGATGCCTATCACCCGCTCTGTCACACTGCCCAGCAGCAGCTTCTCCAGCCCGGAGTGCCCGTGACTCCCCAGAATTATAAGGTCGCAGCTCAGACGCCTGGCGGCTTCCACAATTTTTAGGTATGGTGCCCCCTCCTCAAGCAGTGTATCTGCTTCAATGCCCTCAATGCTGCAGTGCTCCCGCACCTCTTCCAGCACCTTTTCCCCCTCTTCCCGGTATCTCCTCCTCATGTCATGCCAGAGTACCTCCACATATCCGTGCACATTTGCAACATGTATTATTGTCAGCCGGGCTCCGGTGGCCTTTGCCAGCCGCATTGCATAGCACACGGCAGCTTCGCTGAAGCTTGAGCCATCGGTGGCAACCAGGATGTGGGAATAGAGTCTGTTCATTTTGTCACCTCCTAACGATAACTCGGTGCGGGAGACTCCTTCTCCACCGCCGCTGCCTCTCTGACCTTCTTGAAAATCACGCCTATGGCCATGAGCGCTCCTCCGAAGAGCAGTGCGGTGCTTGTCATGCTGAGCAGATGCCCTACGCCCTCTTCCAGCTGTATGTATCCCATCTCTCTGAGATACTCGGGTATCATTACTATCCTGCCCAGGTCAGAGGTGGCTATGACTGTAACAAGGGCGACTTTTGCCACCCTCTGTTCAACTATCTCGGTAGCGATTGCTCCAAGCTGCACACCCACCAGTGAGCCCAGGTAGAGGAGCACCACCAGCCTAAGATCGACATATCCCCGGAGAGCGTAGTTAATCGCCCCCCAGGCTCCGGAAAATATCGCAAGGAAGAGCTCGGTTCCTGCGGCAACCCTGGTGCTTATTCCAAGCAGATATATCATCGCCGGGACGCCTATAAATCCGCCAACACCTATGGTACCGGCCAGGTAGCCGGTGGCGAAGGCAACTGCAAGAGGAAACCACACAGATACGGTTATCCCTGCAACGTCGAAGTGCACCACCGGCGGAATTCTGACCCTGTGTATTTTTGCGGCCAGCTCTGGGCTTCGCTCTTCATCCCGCCCCGCCCGTCTGAGATCCCGCAGAATTACCGCCGTGATGGCTGTGAGCACAATTATGAAAATCAGACTTATGTAGAGGTTGGATGCGGCTCGTCCCATGGACTCAAATATCTGCGAATTTACCTTAACCGCCACCTGCACACCTGTCAGCAGACCGACCACCATCATTATCGCCAGCTTTTTGTCCACATGTCCCAGCTCACCGTGGCTTCTGGAACCCACAATGGCCTTGCCGAACTTGTGGGTTATATTGGAACCAACCGCGAGTATTCCCGGGACACCCAGATTCATCATCCCGGGGGTCATTATAAAAGCGCCGCCGCTGCCCAGGAAACCGCTCAATATACCTCCTATAAACCCGAGCAGTGCCACAGCAAGGGCGGTTTCCAGGGTGAGGTCCATGAACTCTACACTCATCCCACCCGGCGGAGGTACAAAGCCACCCATATTCCCACCTCCTAATGAGCCCCGGGTTTTATACCGAGGTACCTGAGGGCGTGGGCCACTGTTCCTCCATAGAGGTAGGCCACAGCCAGCACTGTGCCGAGGATTACACCCACTGAAATCAGGTTCTTCTGTATGAGTATCCCCTTTATACTGCTGAAAGATATGAAGATCACAGCGTACAGAATCAGCGCCCCCATGCCGTAGGCTGCAGATATTTTGAGCTCTCTCCTCCTGGGGTCGGTAAATTCGACCTGCAGCCCCAGCAGCTCTTTCTTTATTCTCCTGCCCAGCTTAGACTCCGCCATAAAAACCACTTCAGGTTGCAGACTGTTTATTTTTTCTGGCAGGGCGGAGGCGGGGCCACTCACCAGAACGGGCTTCGCTTCGATGCCACGTCTTTCAAAGACCTGCATGAGCCTGTTCAGCACTTCTCCATTTCCATCTTCCGGGGCGTATATCAGAGCGACACTGCATCTGCCTCCACGGGTGTGTGTTCTCAGCCACTCCGCGCAGAATTCTGTGAAATCAAGAAGATGCTGCATGCCCCCTTCCATGGCTGTATTTACAACTACCACCGCTTTCCTCTCCATCTTTCATCCTCCTAAGTGTGCTCTGTGGCTGCCTTCGCTGTAAGCTTCCGAAGCCTCGAGGACAGTGAGATTGCAACTCTGTCGGTAAATTTCAGGAGTTTTGGCCTGAATACCACCACAGGACAGGGCGCCCTGCGTATCACCTCGTTTACAATCCAGGTATGGGCACTGCGCCTTGCTCTTCCGCCGGTGCTTATTAAAACTGCAAAAGCGCCCTTTTCACCTGCTTCCCGCACAACCTCACCGGCAAACTCTCCGGCTCTTACCCTCGTTTGTGTTCTGATTCCCCTGCGTTCCAGTTCCAGTGCAAAATCCTCCAGCTGAATGCCCCTGAGCCTCATCTCCTCCAGTACAGGGGTCGCTGCCTCGAGCACCGGTGCAACATAGAGCAGTGTGGCACACACCTCCTCCCCCATCTCCTTCATCCACTCCACCATATCCGGCAGAATTTTTCTGAAAATTTCGAGGTCATGTATGCCGATTATGATGTTTCTACAAGCCATTTATATTGTCCTCCGTTTATTAGACGTTTAATACTAAAATAAGCGGTATATTTATTATTTTTCCAATAATATTAAAAGAAATATCTCAAAACCTTCCCAGAAATCTTTAAACTTTTTCCCAACTTCCTCCCAACGGATTCACTACCGGGTGCTCAGGTAGATAAATATGAGCAGCGCCACAGTCTCAAAGATATCGGCGATTAGCCTGTAGTGGTCAACGACATTTGACGTTTCCACGCCGAATACAAACACCTTTATAATGGGTGCTGCGAAGAAGGTTCTGAAAAACAGCGCCAGGGCGAAGAGGAGAAAACCCAGAGTGAAGGTTGACTTCAGCTCAAGGTAACGCTTAAAAAAGATGTAAACCAATACGCTCAGGATGATGAGGTTTATTACACTGAATACCAGCCTTGCCGTGAGAATGAGGTCTTCCATATCCTTCAGAAAAAAGATGTCGGGAGTTAATATATAAGTTTTATTGAGATTATTCTGTTTCAGGTAGTGACGATGAACAGAAAACTGCTCTGGTGGATTTTCGGAGTAACCAAGGGCGGGGTTGTCAGGGCGAAAATAGTAAAAATGCTCTACGACCGGCCCAGCAACGCCAACCAGATTGCCCAGAAGCTGAAGATGGACTATACTACGGTGAGGTACCACCTCAATATCCTCTTGAAGCATGGAATCGTTGAGACCTCTGAGCACACCTACATCGTTATGTACTTTCTCACCGACAGGATGCTGGAGCACTGGGACGAATTTCTGAAAATATATGAGAAAATAACAGGAGGGGAAGATTGATGAACATACTCGTACCCACAGACGGCTCCTGGGCGGCGTATGCGGCTGAGAGGTATGCCGTAAAGCTGTGTCGCAGATGCGGAGGCAGGATTGTTGCCCTCCATGTCTATGACCCGGAAATCTCTGTGGAGACGTGGAAAGTAAGAATAAAGAGGGAGCTGCTGGGAAGGATGCAGACGGAGAGCGATGCCCTTGAGATCATCGACAGAGTAAAGGAACTGGGTGAGAAGGCGGGTGTGGAGGTTGAGGGGGTCATAATCAAGGGCAGGGGCAGACCCTCCGACGAAATAATAAAGTTTGTGAGGCAGCGCGGGGACATAGACCTCATAGTCATAGCACCCACCGGTAAGAGCCATCTTTTCAAGCTGTTTCTTGGAAGCACAACCGAAGGTCTTATCGGTGAGCTCGGCCGTCTCCTGAAGGTGCCCGTTCTTGTAGTTCCAAAACAGGATTAAAATGGGACGCAAGTGTTCGTATATGCAAAACCGTTAGTAAAGTTTAAATATGGGGAGGGATATCTACAACCCGATTGTTTCCGGAATCTGTCCAGACTCCTTCAGGAGGTAGGTAGGAACGTTTGTTTTGCCGTCAGTGGCTTTGATTGTTAGTGTTTATAAGGACGGGCAGGGTTGCTCTGGCTCTACCCTCCGTGTGGATGAAGCAGAGGTTTGCTGCTGCTATGAGGAGGTACTGCGATGAATCTGGAAAGGCTTATACCCGCGCTATCCTGGCTCAGGAACTACAAGTCCAGGTACTTCTACTTTGACCTCATCTCGGGGATAAACCTGGGAGTTAGCATGATACCAAAGGCCATGGCATATGCGCTTGTTGCGGGCCTTCCCCCCATTTACGGTCTCTATGCAAGCTTTGTCGCCCCTCTTGTGGCCATACTTTTCGGCAGCAACAAGCTCCTCTTCACAGGCCCTGTGGGTGTGATGACAGTCCTGGTTTTTACGGCACTCTCGCCGATAGCAGAGCCGGGAACACAGGAGTACATAAATCTTGCGGCCATGCTGTCGCTGATTGTCGGATTTATAATACTCATGATAGCCCTTCTGAGGCTCACTTTTATACTCAACCTCATTTCTCATGCTGCGGTAATAGGGTTTGTTAATGCAGCGGCGCTGATAATAACAGCCACGCAGCTGAAGTACATCTTCGGTATCCATGTACCAAAGGAGGAGTATGTAATCCTGATGTTTCTGGAGATTTTCAAAAGTCTGCCAGAAATGAACATCTACGTTTTTGGACTGTCCCTCACAGCCTTTGCGTCCATCATCTACCTTCACAGGCGTTACCCCAGGCTTCCCGAGACCCTTGTGGTGCTGGTGGTTCTCACCCTGCTTGTGTACTTCCTGAATCTTGAGAAGAAGGGTGTGGAGCTGGTGGGCAGTCTTCCGCAGGGGCTGCCCATGCCGGTATTTCCAGGTGTTGACATCTCACATATTGGAGTGCTAATAACCTCTGCGGCGGTGATAGCCATAGTTGGCATGACAGAGACCTACTCCATATCCAAGATAGTTGCCTACAACACAAAGCAGAAGGTGGACTTCAATCAGGAGTTCATAGGCCAGGGGCTTGCAAACATTGCAACAGCCTTCTTCAGGGGATATCCCGTATGCGGCAGCTTCTCGGGCACCAGTGTCAACTGGTCAAGCGGTGCCCGTACCGGTGTCTCAATAATAATCTTCAGCATCCTCTCCCTGCTGTCTATAACTGTGCTGACCCCCATCTTCTACTACCTCCCAAAGTTCATGCTGGCTGTTATCGTGATAATCGCTGTTATGAAGCTATTTCAGCCCAGGCAGCTGCTGGAGATATACAGGATAAACAAGTACGACGGTATTGTTGCAATGACCACCTTTTCAGTGTCCATCCTCACAAAGCCAGACGACGGGATAATAGTTGGTGTGATACTGGCGCTGGCGCTCTATGTGTGGAAGACCATGCACACCAGTGTTTATATTGTAACAAAGGACAAGGAGACAGGATACTTCATTGCCTGTTCGGAGCTCAGGGAATCCGGATGTGAGCAGCTGCTCATACTGAAGCCGGAGGGGCCGATGATATATGTGAATGCGGAGCACATGAGGGATGAGATACTGCGGATTGTTGCCAATCACCCGCGTACCAGGTGCCTCATTCTGGACATGGCTGCGGTTTACTACATGGACACCTCCGGCATAGATGCCCTCCGTGACCTCGTGGAGGAACTCCACAAGAAGAACATACGGCTGCTTCTGATTCATGTGGAAGATGCCGTGATGGATGCCATTGCGGGGGAAGGCCTTATAGATCAGATTGAGGTGCACGAAACCAAAAAGGAGGCCATTGCCAGTGCCTTTAGGCACCTTGACAAAAGTATATGTAAGGAATGTGACAGAGATATATTCAATGAGTGCAGAGAGAGGAGGTGACGTGTTGAAGCTCCTGCTGGTGGTGTGTCCGCCCTACAGAAATGTGGAAGGCCTGCTCAGGGTGGCGGAGATTGTAAGAGATGCGCTTAACGGCAGCATAGCGGCACTGTGTGTCAGAAGTGAAATCGCCCAGAAGTACTACTCACCCTTCAGCATTCAGCTGGGAAAGGTGGACAAGGAGGAGGAGAAGAAGATATTTGAGGATATAACAAGAGTGCTGGGAAACGATGTGGTTAAGCTCAGCCGCGGCGGTGAGCTTGTGTCTCAGGTGCTCGACGAGATTGAGAAGGGAAACTACGACATGCTAATTTATGCTGACGTGGATTCAAAGCTCACCAAGAAGCTGGCAGAGTATTCCCACGTGACCACTCTGATATACAGGCGGGGTGAGAGGCTCTCAAGTTTCCTTGTCTGCACAGATGGAAGTGAGCACTCACTGCGCGCCGCAGAGTTTGCGGCAAGGCTTGCGGCCCCCATGGGGGCAACGCTTGCACTGCTCTCAGTTGCCAGAAGTGAGGAAGAGCGCCCCAGAGCTGAGGAAGCGGTAAAGAGGGCAAGGGAGGCTATAGCAGGAATATACTCCGGAGAGGTGGAGGATAAAGTTGAAGTGGGCGGTGTCAGGGAGACCATCCTTAGGGAGGGCAGACACCACGACCTGCTCGCTCTCGCTCCCAGGGGGCTTAGCAAGATTGAGCGGGTTGTGCTGGGCCACATCTCCCTTCACGTGCTGGAGAAGGCTGAGAGCAATGTGCTGCTGGTGCGTTAGAAGGCAGGGCAGCTCTTCACCACAAACACATTGGTGTCTGCATGGGCAACCATCGCCAGGGATACGTGTCCCATCAGGAGGCGCTGCAGCTTGCTCAGACCTCTCGAACCGAGAAGCAGCATGTCCTGATTCCTGGAAACCTCAAGTATTGTCTCCCTGACCTTTCCAACCTTCACAAGAGTTCTCACGCTGGCACCCTGCTCTCTGGCAATTTCAGCGCCCTCTTCAACGTTTTTTTCCGCTATTTCTACCAGTTCTTCGCTTCTTGCCACGGAGAGCACCGTAAGTTCGGCGTTCAGATTTCCGGCCAGATATGCGCCAAGCTTTACAGCACATGCAGCGAGCTTTGAACCGTCTGTGCACGCCAGCAGTCTGCACAGCCGGGTATTCTTCTTTACCACAAGCACAGGTGTTCTGGAATACTCGGCAACCTTGCCGGAGACGCTTCCGAGAATGGAGCGCTGTATTCCGGTGATTCCGGATGTGCTCACCGCAGCAAAGTCGTAACCTCCTCTTTCAATTTCCTGCACTATTTCTCTCGCAGGGTCTCCGGTGATATATCTTGTCTCCACCTCAACACCGTACTCGTCGAGCACCTCCCTTACCTTCTCAAAGACCTTCTCCGCCACCCATTCCACACCGAACATGCTGGAGATGGTCTCTCCTCTGGGACCGGCGGGTATGTTCAGCAGGGAGAAGTATCTCTTCGGAACCTCCGGGGCTACGTAAACAGCCGTGGCCTTTCCCCGGAGCGCCTTTATCACCTGCCCCGAAACCACCAGCAGACTCTCCAGGTGCTCTCCGGGGTACACACCCAGCAGGAATTCTGGCCTCATTTTAATAACCTCCAATACCCGCAAATTCGCGTGCTCTTTCTACCATTCCCTCCGGGAATCCAACGAGGCTGAACACAAGCACGAAGGTGAATATCCACATTATGGCCATGCTTATTATGAATATCCCCACCCCGTATTTTATGAAGTCGCTGGCGCTCAGCATGCGCTCTCCTGTGTCAGGATACCTGCCCAACGCGTAAACTATAACGTTGTTCGGCGTGCCTATCACAAGAACATGGGCAAAGCTGGTTGCGAAGGCTGTGGCGAGGCCTACCGCCCAGGGCTCTGCAGGATTGTTGCTGAGAAGACCCATGGGTATGGTTATGGGTCCCAGCAGTGCAGTTGTGGCGGCATCGCTCATGAAGTTGGTTATAATCCCGCTGAGGAGGCTCACAAAAATCCACAGCATGAGACCGCTGGGCTCCACTATGCTGGATATGAGCTCCATAAAGCTCTTCGCAATCCAGAGGGCTGCGCCTGTCTCCTTCATGAAGGCGCCCAGTCCCAGGGCGCCTATGTACACAAACCACGCATCCCAGGCTATGCCCTTCAGCATGCGCTCCCAGTTTATAATTCTGAGGAATATTGGTGCCAGCATGGCAAAAAGAGAAGCGGCTCCCAGACCGCCTATTTCGAAGAGCTCTCCAAAAACCCAGCCTGCAATGGTAATGACAAGTATCAGGGCGACGAGCTTCTCATCTCTGCTCATCGGACCTCTCCTTCTTATCTCCTCCTTTATGGTCTCTATTCCGGGGGTGAGGTCCTTCACCCTTGGTTTGAAGACTGCCATTACGTAGAGGGCAACCGCAACTCCGAGCACCGGAACCATGGGGAGCCCGTACATCATCCACTGGGCAAAGCTCATGGGCACCCCGAAGTGCTCAAAGTACTGAAGCATTATTGCATTTCTTGCTCCTGCAGCGGGCGAGCCCACTCCGCCGACGTTCATGGACCAGGTGAGGGTGAGCAGCAGCATCTTCGCAAGCACAGGGTCGTGGACCACCTCACCCCGTCTGCTTGCTGCGCGCACAGCACCGTAATAGATGCTCGCCATAACAGGTGCAAGAAAAGCAGCAAGGGCATGAGCGGAGATGAAAGCGCCGACAACCGGCATTATTATTGCGATGGCAAAAATAGGTCCCCTGAATCCGTGGGCCCAGCCCAGGATTGAGGCAGCAATTCTGCTGTGAAGCCCAACCTCGGATACGATGTACCCCAGGGCGAGCACTCCCAGTATGAAGAACACCGCATCCCCCATGAAGTTCTTGGCTATATCACTGGGACTGGGCCCATCGAGCACAAAGACGTAGCCGGTCATAGGGATAAGCATTGCCGCGGCTCCAATGGGCACAGCCTCGGTGGCGAAGAATATTATAGACATCAGAACAAGGGCTATTACCACCTTTGCCTTGAAGGCTGCCTCATTGGCGATGTGGTCGAGCCAGGCCTCACTCTGGGCTATCTTCTCCCGCCACTCCCTGCTGTAGAAGATAACCTCCTCTATGAGCTTCACCTTTTCCTCCTCACTCTCCGCCAGTGACAGGAGCTCGTCTATCTTTGCCCTGTCCTCTTCGGAGAGTTTTATTCTGCCGGTTTCATAGAAGTACAGAAAATCCTTTGCGCTGCCAATTATTTTCTTCTCCACAAACATCCTCTCAGCATATCCATTCTCCCTTACGACCTCATACAGACCCTCTGGGGCGGGTAGAGCCGTAATTACCAGAAAAACAAAAAATCCCATGGATGTCCACATCCTCTTGTGGGCAAGCAACCCCTTGTGGTTCGCAGCATGCTCCGCCTCAACCATCGGGTAACCTCCTGCTTTTATTTAGATACATTTTTATTAAGTTCAAATCACACTAAACTGCTATTTAAAATCTGTGGTTGTGTGTGGCGACGCCCACCTGAGCTGTAAGGAGGGAACTCTTGGTGGGGTTGCAATAATTGAGGGGAGCCCCCTCATCCCCTCATCCTCCAAAACAGTTATATAGGGCTGGCCGATTTTATATACCCGATTATTTCCGCTATTGGAGAGTAGGTTTATGGACACCGCCCAGCTGTTTGCAGCATCAGTTCTTCTCGTGTCCTATGCGCTTATTGTCACAGAAAAGGTGCACCGCACCGTCGCCGCCCTGGCGGGCGGGGCCCTGGTTGTTGCTCTGGGACCCTTCTTTGGCCTGATTGACCGCGAGACGTATCCCAGTGAGATTCACTTCATGAGTGAGGCGGTGGACTGGAACACCATAGGGCTCCTTCTCGGAATGATGATAATTGTGGGTATTCTGAAAGACACAGGTATCTTTGAGTTCATAGCCATAAAAACAGCCAAGCTGTCCCGCGGAGACCCCTGGCGGATAATGCTGCTCTTCGCCACAACCACTGCGGTGCTTTCTGCCTTTCTGGACAACGTCACCACGGTCCTGCTCATAGCACCCGTTACCGTGAGCATTACCCTGAGTCTGAAGCTCAATCCTGTCCCCTTTCTGATATCTGAGGTGCTGGCATCCAACATCGGCGGGACCGCCACTCTGATTGGAGACCCGCCCAACATAATAATAGGCAGCGGTGCGGGGCTCAGCTTCAACGACTTTATAATCAATCTGGGGCCGATTGTTGTTGTGATTTTTGTGGTGGCGCTCTTCTTCCTGAAGTATGTTTTCAGGTCACATCTGTCACAGAAGCCTGAAAACATCGAAGAAGTGCTGGCAATGGACGAGTGGGAACAGATTAAAGACCCTGTGCTGCTGAAGAAGTCGCTTGGCGTGCTTGGCTTCGTTATAGTCCTCTTCTTCCTCCACTCAGCACTGCATCTTGAGCCCTCAACAGTGGCGCTGCTTGGTGCCGCGCTCCTTCTTCTCATAACGATGGAGCATCCGGACAGGGCTCTTCATCAGGTGGAATGGGGAGTTCTTCTATTCTTTGCCGGACTTTTCGTGATAGTAAAGGGGGTGGAGGAGGCGGGTCTAATAGAGAAGGTGGCCCTGCTTGCGGTGGAGCTTACCGGCGGCAACCTGGTGGTGGCGATGTTTGTTATCCTGTGGGTGTCCGCAATTGCCAGTGCGATAATTGACAACATACCCTTCACCGCTACTATGGTGCCCCTGGTAAACAGCATGAGCTCAAGCCCGGAGCTGGCGGCCCAGATTTCCCAGCTGGATGGGAACCCGCTCTGGTGGGCCCTTTCTCTCGGTGCATGTCTTGGTGGAAATGGCACACTTATTGGTGCTTCGGCAAATGTGGTGGTTGCGGGGATAAGTGAAAGGATGGGGTACCCCATATCCTTCAGGGAGTTTCTGAAGTACGGGGCACCTCTAACCTTCATAACCGTCTTTATCTCCGGGATGCTTCTTTATGTTAAAACCTTCATACTATAGGAGGATGAAGATGAAGATACTGGCCGCCGTGAAGTTTTCAGAGGACAGGAATCCGGTGGTGGAGACAAGTGTAAATTTTGCGTGTCATATAGGGGCGTCTCTTCATTTTCTTCATGTGGTGGACAGGACGCCGCTGCGGCGCAGCTTTGTGAGGGAGATGCCGGAGAGCATGAAGGAGTACCTGGTAAAAAGAGGGGAGGAAATTTTGAGGAATGCAAAAAAGCAGGCGAAGGTGTGCGGTATTTCTGTAAAGACGCTGCTGATGGAGGGCAATCCGGAGGATGTTATAGTAAAAGAGGCAGAGAAGCGCGATATCCTAATAATGCGCTCCCGGGTTTTCAGTCCGGCGGAGCGACTCGGAAGTGTGGTGGAGAGGGTACTCTCCAGGATTACAGCACCCGTAATGCTTGTGAATGAGCCGCAGGACAGGTTTGATATATGCCTCGTACCTGTCGATGGTTCTGAGGAGTCCTTTAAGTCGCTTTATGAGATAAAGAACAGAAACGAAATTTACAGATTCAAAAAGGTGGTGATTCTCCACATCCACAGAAGCGGTGAGCGGACGGCGGAGGATGAGAGGGCAGTGGATTCCGTAAAGGATAAAATCTCCGGTACATGTGAGCGGGACATCTACGGCCACAGGGTTGTGCTCGAGGCTGCGGAGGGTATAGTCAGGGGTAGCGTACCCCGGGTGGTGTGTGAGGTGGTGCACACCTCTCGAGATGTGGCGGATGCCATTCTTGAATACTCCGCTGAAATTGGAGCAGATATCCTGTTTATGGGGATGACCGGGAAGGGCAGGATACAGCGCTTTTTTATGGGCTCGGTTTCACGTAGAGTGGCATCTTATTCAAAGGTTCCCGTGGTGATATTTCCGGAGAAGTACGTGCCTGCCTGAGGCACTATCTTCTGCGATGATAGAGCAGGGCCAGTACAGCGACAAGAGCAGCTGCAAGGATTGCCGC
>Ga0256830_1000290_pt1 | contig 44189 bp, 33 predicted proteins | sample 128326metaG_FD_190537 | JGI IMG/M metagenome (GOLD analysis project Ga0256830, IMG submission 190537) | Hydrothermal vent microbial communities from Lau Basin, Pacific Ocean - 128-326 | ecosystem: Environmental > Aquatic > Marine > Hydrothermal vents | place: Pacific Ocean: Lau Basin | collected...
CCCCCCCCTCCAAGACCCGGGCCTTGCCGAAATCCTCCCCCCGGAACCCCGCGCGGAGATCACCCTCGTCCAGGGGGATCACGAGATCCGCCCCGCGGAACAGTCTGTCGATGCGTTCCTTCATCTCGTTTCCGAGCCGGAGCGCACCCAGGCCCCGGAACCCTCCTCGCGGAATGATAGGACCGGGAGCCTGCCGTCCCCAAGCGGGAAGCCCCGCGGCGCCCCCCCCGGCCGGCGGGACTCAGCCGGCTGCGGCCCTCAGAAGGGCGGCGTGAAGGCTCCTGCGAGCCCGGTAGACGACCATCTTGACGGCCTCGGACCGCATTCCGAGTTCCTCCCCGACCTCGCGATATTTCTTTCCCTCGATCTCGACCAGGTGAAGCACCCGCCGTTGCAGGGAGGTCAAGGCCTGGAAGGCTCCGAAATAGGCGCAGAGGAGAAGGGCGAAGCGACGGCGGAGGTGCCTCCGGGTCTCGCGAAGGAGGACCCTCTGGAACGGGTCGGCCTCCGGAGGGGCCGGAGAACCATCCTCCTCGATCTCCGCGAGAAAACAGATGGGCCCCCCGCCGCGCCCGAGGAATCGGACCACGACGTTCCGGACGATTCTCGAGGACCAGGCCTCGAAGGCGCGCGGCCCCCTCGGCCGAAAGCTCTTCCCATATCGGTAGATGTTCAACAGGGTCTCCTGGAGGACCTCGTCCTCGGGAAGCCGATCGCGGTACTGCGAGATCTCCATGCATACCCGGTTCCGCAGGAAGGTCATCGCCTCCTTCGCGAGCAGATCGAAATCCTCCCTCCGCCCCGAACGGGCGTAGCGGACCATCAAGAAGGTCAAGCGACCCCGACGGGGTTCGAACCTCCCTGGGCGGGTGGTCCCGATCCTGGAAACCGGCAATTGGAGTCCGACCATGGACGGAATGGAGCGAAGAGCTTGCCAAACCGGGGAAGAGAGAGGCGTCCATGCGCTGGAATCCGCTCTAACCCCTTCGATTCAAACCGCATAGGAAGGAGACGAAGGAGGTGGATCTCTCAGGAAGAACGCCCGTATCCCCCTTGGATCCGTGCGTTTCCGGACGGGAACCGAGCGGCTGCGAGCACTGGAATCCAAGGGATCAAGGGCGCCCGCCCTCCATGCCGAGAAAGGAAGGGTTGCAAGGCGTTCCGGGGGGGAAGCGAACCCTTCCCCGGGCCATCGACTCCACCGAGCCCGGTTTCGCGGGCGGGGCCACCTTTGCCGAAACCTCCGACAAGCAGTGACCTGGACCCCCTGGGCAGGATCCCCTCGATGCTGGGATTCCTCCCCAGGCACGCCTGGGCCGGCCCGGCCCCCGGGGGGAAGAGGCTCGAGGCCAAACAGCTCTTGGCTTCCGACCCACTCCTGACCCTCCGAGCGATCGAACGCATTTCGGTGCCCGTCGTCGGGCTCTCCGGGGAAGCGCCAGCCAACCTGAACGCCCTCGCCCTGATCCTCGGAAAGCCCGCGATCGACCGCATCTCCGCCGCGCCGTCACCGGCCGTCCGGAGCGTCGAGGCCCTGTTCCGGCTCTGGCTGCACTCCCTGGCCGCCGCCGTAGCGGGCCGTCGCCTCGCCGAATGGACCGGAATCGCCGATCCCCAGGAGGCCTACATGGCGGCGCTCCTCCACGACCTCCCGGCCTGGAGCGCCCTCTGCTCGGCCGCGACCGGAACCCTTCCGCCCGGCATCCTCCACTGGACCCGCAACTGGAGGATGCCCGAATCCGTCCAGTATTCCTGGCAGGCTTGCACCTTCGGTCTCGACGGGGAGCCTCCCGAGGACCCGACGACACGCTGCGTCATGGCCGCGGAGGCGATCGCGATCCTCGCAGGGTATCCCCATCCCCATTCGGAGGGGATCGAGGGAGGCCTCCTGGACGACATTCCGGACGAGGTCACCCGTCGTCTTCTCGAGACCTGCGACCGGGAACTCGAAACCCAGCTCTCGAGGATCCATCTTCCCCTGCCCGCACTGCGCTGCCCTCCCACGGAGGATCGACTCCGGGCCCTCGAGGACCGGGACCGAATCCCTCCCCCTCCCCCGTTCGAGGAAGGGATCGTCCGCTGCCTGGACCTCGGCGCCTCCGACCGGATCCGCCCCGTCCTGACGACCCTGCTCGCGGCGAGCTGCCTGTACCTGGACTATGACCGTTCTTTCTTCATTCAGTGGATCGGCAAGAGCCGCCGCCTCCTGATCCGATCGACCTTCGACCGCACCGCGATCCGGGCCGACCGGAGGATCTTCGTCCCCTCGGATCACGAGGCCGAATTCCTCGGCAGGGTCGTAGGAGCAGGCCAACCGATGGTCCTGGAACGCGATCCTTCGAAACCCCACGCCCTGCTCGATCACTTCGGATCCAAGGCCTGCCTCGTCGTCCCCCTCTCGGGAGGTTCCATCTTCCATGGATTCCTGATCCTCGATCAGGAGTACTCGCAGAGGTCCCCTCGTCCCGAGGACATCCTGCGCGCACAGGCGCTCGCCGGTGTCTGCGCGCAAGCCTGGACATCGGTCCTGCTCCGCAGGAACGAGAACCGCTCGAAACGACAGGCCCAAACGGATCCCTTGACGGGGCTCTTCAACCGGAGAGCGGCGATCTCCCTCCTCGAACGGGAAATCAAGAGATCGGAACGGAACCGCAAGCCGATGGCCGTCCTGATGCTGGACCTCGATCACTTCAAGGATATGAACGACACCTACGGCCACCTGGCAGGGGATCGCATCCTGAAGAAGGTCGGTGCGATCCTCCGTTCGAGCCTGCGGGGGGGGGACATCCCCTGCCGGATCGGCGGCGAGGAGTTCCTCGTCCTCCAGCCCGAGACCACGGTCGACGAATCCTCCCTGGTCGCGACCCGGATCTTCACGGCCGTCGAACAGGCCGGCCAGGCGATGCAGATGCCGATCACGATTTCGATCGGAGTCACGGATCTCCGTCCGGAGGACACGATCGACACCCTCCTCGCCCGCGCGGACAACGCGCTGTACGCGAGCAAGGAACTTGGAAGGAACCGCTTTTCGGTGGACGCGGATTGACGGGATGGCGGAACGGAAGGAAACGCGCGGCGGAGACCGGCGACGGACCCCGGGCAGAAGGGGTGCCGACAAGCTGTTCGGAGCCCGCGTCTCCCTGCATGTCCTCTCCGAGCTGGGGAGGAGTCTGCGGAACCCCGAGGACGAAAATCGGGTCGAAGCCGTGAACCGGAGCCTCGAAAGGCTCGCGGAATCCCTGCATGCCTCGAAGGTCTCCCTGACTTCCGGATCCCTGCGCTTCTCCTGCGGGCACCCCCTCCCCGGGGAAGCTTCCTCGGGACCCCGCCTGGCGATGGAATCGGGACGAGGGGAATCGAAGTTCCGGATCGAGGTCGCCCGCCCCGAGGGCGCACCCGAGTTCCGCGAGGAGGAGAAGCGGCTTCTCGCCTTCCTCCTGGACCCGATGGCCACGATGCTCGCCGCGGAGACCGAGCGCCTTCGAGCGGCCGAGGCCGAGGAGAGGGCTCAAACCTTCGGTCGACTCCTCGACGATGTGAAGTCGATGCTCAGGGCCCACCGCCATCACGGTCTCAAGGGGGAACTCGCCTTCAGGCTCGTGAAGGAGATCACGGGACCTGTTTCGGGTCTTCTCGGGCTCGCCGAACACCTCAAGGGGTCCCTCGCGGGAACGGAGGAGGCGAAATCCGCGGATGTGCTCCACGAGGAAGCGATGAGGGCGCGGCACATCCTCGAACAGTTCGCCGCCTGTGTGCGGCAAGAGAATCCAGGGGAAGACCCGGACCTGATCGAGATTCCAAGACTCCTGAGCGAAGTATTCGAGACCGTGGCCCCCCTCTTCCGGAGAAAGAACGTCGCCCAGACGATGCATCTGCCCCCGGGCGATCTCAGGATCCGCGCCCGCCCCAAACTCCTCGGGACTTTCCTGGCCGACCTTCTCAAGGCGGGCCTGGGTCTCGCCGCCCCGAATCGGGGACGGGTCGATCTGAGCGCCTCCGGCGACCTCGACGGGATCCATCTGCATACCCGGATCGTCCACCCGGAAAAGGACCTCGCCTCCCTCCCACCGGAGATTCGGGGAAAAGATCCGAAAATCTGGGAATACGACAGCCTCCTCGACCTTGCGGTTCTCTCCAATTCCCTCAAGGATCAGGGGGGGCGGATGACCATCCGACGGGAATCCGGGGGGATCGACGTCAGGATCCTCCTCCCGGCGGGCGACAGGAGGGTCCCCTTGCGGGAAAGCCCCGGTTCCCCTATTCGTGAAGACTGAACCACGCCCAGACACGGAACACGTGCCGAGCCCCGAAGCCAACGAACACACCGAAGATCCCGACCCTCCAGGTTCCCGGAAGAGGAATGAGCGGCGGGATCCCGGTCGCTCCCCCGGGCCCGGCTCCGGTTTCCCGGTCGTCGTCTCCGCGGGACTCCTCCCCGTTCTCCCAGGGTTTCCGTCCTCCCCGGCCTGGCTCGCGGACTGGATTCCGCCCGAACTGCAATGGGGAATCGGGTTTGTCCTCCTCTTCGCCGGAGGAGTCGGCAAACATTGCCTTCTCGTCTTCTCCCCCGGCAAGGCCCTGATGAAGGTCGAGAAGAAACTCCCTCCTGGGGGCCGGGACCGTCTCGAGGAGGAACTCGACAACGCCGAGATCCTCGTCCCCTCCGCGGCCTTTCTCCAGTTCCTTGGGTTCGTGCTGGCCCTTCTCGGAGGCTTCGAAGCATCCCGCGAAGGCGGAAGTTGGCCCGAGGCCCCCCTGGGAATCATCCTTCTGCTGCTCCTCCTGCCCCTGGTCGGAGCGATCCTCCCCCAGCAGATCGCATCCCTCCGCGCGGAGACGATCGTCCTCCGGACGCTTCCCTTACTACGCGGCCTGCGCCTCGCCTTCCTCCCGTTCACCTGGATCCTCGAACGGACCTCCGGCTTCCTCATACACAACGTTTGCGGCATCCGCAGGGAAGGGGAACCCCAGGACCGGGACCAGCTCGCGGACGAGATCCGCGCCGCCGTCGAGGACAGCGACGAGGAGGAGACCCTGGCCGAAGAGGAGAAGGAATGGATCGAGAACATCGTCGGCTTCCGCGACGAAGACGTCGCGGGGGTCATGACTCCGCGCACGGAGATCGTCGGGATCGAGGCGGACACCCCCTTCGCCGAGGCCGTCAAGACCGCCGTCGAAGCCGGACATTCGCGGCTGCCCGTATTCGAGGAACGCCTCGACAAGGTCGTGGGGATCTTCTATCTGAGGGATGCGGTCGCCCGATTCGTCGAGAGTCGCAAGGAACTTCTCTCGAGTCCCGTCTCCCGGCACATGCGTCCCGCCTATTTCGTCCCGGAAACGAAGAAGCTCGGAGATCTCCTGACGGAATTCCGGTCCAAGCGCCTGCAAATCGCGATCGTTCTCGATGAATACGGCGGCACCTCGGGATTGATCTGTCTCGAGGATCTGCTCGAGGAGATCGTCGGAGAGATCGAGGACGAGTACGATCCGGAGAAGGAGGCCCCCCTCTCGGTGCTGGAGGAGGGCAGACTCCTCGAGATCGATGCGAGGCTGCGCGTGCACGAGCTGAACGAGATCCTCGAACCCGGGCTCCCGGAATCCGAGGACTACGAGACCGTCGGCGGCTTCGTCTTCAGCCACCTGGGACGGATTCCCGCCTCGGGAGAGGATTTCACCTTCGAGAATCTCCGGTTCACGGTCCTGGGAGCCGACGAGCGCAGGATCGAACGGCTCCGCGTCGAACTCCTGTCCCCGGAACGTAGTTCGAGCCATGGTTGAGGGATCCGGGAAGAACCCGACCCGCCCGGGAGACAAGCCCGGCAAGAGTCTCGCCGTCGTCCTGAAGAGGACGGATTTCCGGGAGTCGAGCCGCATCGTCGAACTCTGCACCCGGGATCACGGAAGACTCTCCTTCCTGGCCAAGGGGGCGCACCGTCCCAAGAGCCCCTTCCTGGGAGCCATCGATCTCTTCCACATCGTCGAGGCGAGACTCAGGGTCCGGTCCGGAAGCGGCCTCCAGCGCCTCTACGGACTTCGCGTCCTCCAGGACAATCGCCCCTTTCGTAGAGACCCCCTGCGCCTTCGTCTGGCGTATCACTTCAGCGGGTGGATTCGACTCTCGATGCCCGAGGGCCAACCCGCTCCCGAGATCTTCGACCTGCTTCTCGGGGGCCTCAGGCTCTTTGGACGCGCTCCGCGCGCGCGGCTCGGGACGATTCTTGTAGCGCTCGAGTTCCGGCTGCTCGATCGCCTCGGGTTCCTGCCCCGCCTCTCCCGCTGCGTCCGGACCGGAGCCCCTCTCCCCCGACACGGCGGAGTGGCCTTCGACCCCGCGCTCGGGGGCTTCGCCCTGCCCGATCGAGGGAGGGACGAACGGATTCCGGCCGCCGTTCCCTGGGAGGCCGAGCGCCTCCTGACCGCGTCCGGCCGCGAACTCCCGTCCTCGAGGGTCGGGGAGGCCCTCCTTCCCCCGCTTCGGAGGGCGGCGGGGGCCCTTCTCCGGCGGCATCTCTGCGGGGAACCGAAGGTCGAGGCCCCCTGGAGTTTGCTGGAACTCGGAGGGCGACACGCAAGAATCCCGACATGACCGCCGCAGGGACCTCCCCCTCCATCCCCCCGTTCCGGGCCCCGCGCCCCCGGAAGCGGTCCGCGTTCCTCCCCGCGGCCCTGCTCGTCTGCCTCCTCCCTACCGCCTGCGGGGGGATTCCCCGGCCAGGGACCGCTCTGGAGACCCTCGTAGCCGCGGAGAAGGCCCTGAAGGAGGGAAAGGCCGGACGCGCTCTCGAACTCCTCGACTCCGTCGAGGAGGACTCCTTCTCGAGGGAGGACCGCCCCCGCCTCGCGGTGGACCTGGCCCGCGCGCATTTCCTCCTCGGAGAGTGGTGGGAGGCCTACGACCGGATCCGCGACCTTCCCCGCGAGCACCCCTCGAGCCCCTGGCTCGCCCAGGCCGAGGAGATCGAGTTCAAGTCCGGCGCCCTCCTCGCCGGAAGGGGAGGGGGATTCCTCTTCTTCACGAGCGATCTCAGCGATGCGATCCTCGTCCTCGAACACTTTCTCCTCTACTACCCGACCTCGCGCTGGCTCCCGGACGCGCTTCGCATCCTTGGGGAGGCCGCCTACCGGAACGAGGACTGGGACCTCGCGATCGAGCGCTTCTCCGAACTCCTCCAGAGGGCCCCGGAAGGGGAATGGAGCGACCTCGCCTCCTTCCGGATCGCGATGGCCCACTACCGCAAACTCGTCGGCCCCGAATACGACCTGGAAGCAATGGAGAACGCGCGCAGGGAGTTGGCCTCCTACCTCTCGGTCGAGCGTGGAAACGAAAGTTTCGTCGACCAGGCCCGGAGGGCCTTGACTAAGGTCCTTCTCTGGATCGACCGGAAGAACCTGCTGCTCGCGGATTTCTACCTGCGGATCGACAAACCGGAGAGCGCGCGCCTCTACCTCCAAAGGATCCTCTCCCGGCCCGATTCGCCCCTCCGGGGCGAGGCCGAAACGAGACTCTCGCGTCTCCCTCCCGGAAAGTCCGAAGGATGAAACTCCCCCTCCACCTCCCCCTCCTCGCCCTCGCCGCCTGCGGATACGCACAAGGATTCATCGGCGACGACATGGGCATCAGGACCCTCGCGATCCGGACGGTCGAGAACGGGAGCTTCCGCCAGGACATGGACATTCTCCTGAGTCGGAGGCTGTCCCGGGACCTCAGCGCCTTCACGGGCTTCGTTCCCGCCTCTCCTTCGCAGGCCGACGGGATCCTCGAGGTCGAGATCCTCGACGCCCGCGGTCGTCTGATCACCGAGGAGGCGGAGGGGAAGATCAAGGAAGGGGCGATCCGGCTTTCGGCGCGGTACCGCATCCTCGACCGCCGGAGCGGGAGGATTCTCAGGAAGGGCAGGAGTCTCGACTGGGCCGAATTCCGGGTCCCCGTCGGGGAGGATCAGAGTTCGGCCATCCGGGAGGCGGTGACGGACCTCTCCCGCAAGATCCTGCTCTCCCTCCAGGATCGATGACCGGGCGCGGATGCCCTCCGTGGACAATGCCCCTCCCTCGGTTCTCCGTCTTGTCCCTTTCCGACGGAGAGCCTAAGGGAAGCGGGTCCCGGGCCGGGTCCGCTCCAGACCCGGGCTTGGGCCTCGGGGAAAGAGAAGGAATAATCCGATCGAAGCGAAGCCGGACCCCGCCTCCGCCCGATGAGAGGGGGGACGGCCCCCCTTCCGAAGAGGCAGCCCCCCGCTTTCCCCACCTGGAGACCAGATGACCGAGCGACCCGAAAAGCCGGAGGACAACGGCCGGAAACGCCAGGCGAAACCGAAGCCGAAGGGGATGGGCGGAGTCTTCCTGATCGCCCTCCTCCTCTTCTTCCTCTTCATGTTCGTGAGCCGAGCCGGGGATCAGGGGAAGGACACGGTCTACGATTTCTGGCGCCACCTATACAATGCCGACTTCCAGAAGGTGACGCTGACCGGGGAGGGCCAGGCCCTGGCCGTCTACGAGGAGAACGGGAAGCGCAAGCGCTTCGAGACGACCCTGAAAGGACTGACCCCCGAGGACCGCCAGACGATCCAGGACCTTCAGTCCCAAAAACTCGATCGGACCTACGACAGCCCCGACGGCATGGACAGGTTCCACGCGGACCTCGCGAAGAACGAGATCCGCGTCCTGAAGAGTTGGATCGTCCATGTCTCCGCAACGCGCCAGCCCGAGTCGGCGCGGGCGATCCGGAATCCAGACGCTACGAGGGATTCGACGACGCTCTACGCCCTGATCGCCCGCGAGAACCGGACCGCCTATGTCAAGGTGCCCGCCGGTTCGACGACCAAGACGACCGTCCAGGACCTCCTTCCCCTCCTGAAGGAGAGCGGCGGGGTCAAGACCGTTCTCCTCGGCTGGGACCCGAGCTTCGAGAACCAGAAAGTCGACACCTTCACCTACTACCTGATCGGCTCGGTCGCTCCCTGGATCCTGATCATCGGACTCTTCTGGTTCTTCGTCATACGGCAGATGCGCAGCCCGGGTGGCGGAGGCGGAGTGCTGAGTTTCGGCCGATCCAGGGTCAGCCGGTACAACAAGGAACTCCGGACCCAGGTCACCTTCGACGATGTCGAGGGCATGGACGAGGCGAAGGAGGAGGTCCGGGAGGTCATCGAGTTTCTGAAGAACCCCCAGAAGTTCCAGCGCTTGGGGGGCCGGATCCCGAGAGGAGTCCTCCTCGTTGGGCCTCCGGGGACCGGCAAGACCCTCCTCGCCAAGGCCATCGCCGGGGAGGCGGAGGTCCCGTTCTTCAGCATCTCCGGATCGGATTTCGTCGAGATGTTCGTCGGCGTAGGGGCGAGCCGTGTCCGGGACCTGTTCAAGCAGGCCCGGGAGAGTTCCCCCTGCATCATCTTCCTCGACGAGATCGATGCGGTCGGCCGCAAGCGCGGTTCGGGTCTGGGGGGGGGACACGACGAGAGGGAACAGACCCTGAATGCGATCCTCGTCGAGATGGATGGTTTCGACACCGACGAAGGAATCATCCTGATCGGAGCGACGAACCGACCCGACGTCCTGGATCCGGCTCTCCTCCGCCCCGGGCGCTTCGACCGGCAAGTCGTCATCGACATGCCCGACGTCAAGGGTCGCGAAGCCATCCTGCGGGTCCATGCGAGACGGGTCGCCCTGGACGAGGCCGACGTGGATCTCGAGCGCCTCGCCCGCGCGACGCCGGGCTTCTCGGGCGCCGAACTCGCGTCCCTGATCAACGAAGCGGCGATCCTGGCCGGTATGCGAGGGGACGACAGGGTGCGCATGGCCCATCTCGAGGAGGCCCGCGACCGGGTCCGCTGGGGCCGCGAGAAGCGTTCCCGGAAGATGGAAGAGGAAGACCGAAGGGTCACTGCCTACCACGAGGCGGGGCACGCCCTCGTGGGGGCCCGCATCAAGGAGGTGGACCCCGTCCACAAGGTGACGATCGTTTCCAGGGGCCTGGCCCTGGGGGCGACGATGTACCTCCCCGAGAAGGACGACCTCCACATGCGCCAGAGCAAGCTCAACGGGACGATCGCGATGAGTTACGGAGGGCGGGCCGCAGAGGAGATCGTATTCGGGGACGTCTCCGCAGGAGCCCAGAACGACATCCGCATGGCGACGAGAATCGCGAGGATGATGGTCGCCGAACTCGGCATGAGCGCGAAGGTCGGGCCCTTGAACTTCGCCGCCACCCCCGAAAACAACTTCCTGGGACACGACTTCCACTTCGGCAGGGAGCACAGCGAGAGCACGGCGCGGCTCATCGACGACGAGGTGCGACGCCTCTGCGACGAAGGATACGAGCGGGCCAAGCGCATCCTCACCGACGACCGCGAGATCCTCGACAGGATCGCCGAGGCCCTCCTCCGCTTCGAGACGATCTCGGGACAGGAACTCGACCTCCTCGTCGAAGGAACGACTCCGGAGGAACTGAGCGAGATCCGCCGAAAGAAGACCCCCCCACCCCTCGAGCCCACCGAAAAGGAACCGTCCTCCGAGACCTTGCCGGGGACGGCGGAAGCCGGGGATGACGAGGACCTGGGCCTATCGGGAGCGGAGGGCCTGGCGACCCCGTGACCCCGCCCTCGGAACCCGTCCTGTTCCGCCTGCCAGGTCGGGAAGGAAGCGACCTCGAATGCGGACCGGGCCGACCGGCGGTCATGGGAATCCTGAACCTGACCCCCGATTCCTTCTCGGACGGGGGGCTTCACCGGGATCCGTGCGCCGTCGTCGAGCACGCGGAGGGGATGGAGAGCGAGGGGGCGGACATCCTCGACCTCGGAGCCGAATCGACTCGTCCCGGCGCCCTCGCGGTCCCGGTGGAGGAGGAGCGCAGCCGCCTCCTCCCCGTCCTCGAAGCCCTGAGACCCCGAACGCGGCTTCCGCTCTCCATCGACACTCGGAGGGCCGAAGTCGCGCGCGACGCCCTGGCCCTTGGGGCGGACTGGATCAACGACGTCTCGGCGCTGGCCGATCCTCCGATGGCCTCCGTCATCGCCGAATCGAAGGCCTGCATCGTCCTGATGCACATGCAGGGGGAACCCTCGACGATGCAGGATTCCCCCGGCTACGAGGACCCCGTCGCGGAGGTCAAGGCCTTCCTCGAACGGCGCATGGCCTTCGCCGTCGATTCGGGAATCGAGGAATCCCGCATTCTGCTCGATCCGGGCATCGGGTTCGGAAAGCGGGTCGAGGACAATACGGCCCTCCTCCGCAGACTCGAGGAACTCGCGGCGCTGGGAAGGCCGATCCTGCTCGGTCTATCCCGCAAGAGCCTCCTCGGGCACTGGATCGAGAAGAACGGGGGGTCCGACGAAGGGCCGGGTTCCAGGGACCCGGCGACCGCCGCCGCGGTGGCCTTGTCCCAGTCCCGCGGGGTCTCTGTTCACCGGGTGCACGAAGTCCGCTACGCTAGGCAGGCCTTGGCGGTCCATGCGGGGCTTTCCGGCCGCCCCGCGGCGGGAAGGAAGGTGAGCGGAAGTTGAGCTGGCCGACGAAGCTGAACGACTTCCTGGAGATCCTGATCCTCACCGGGATCTTCTACATCATCCTCCGCTTTCTCCTCGAAACCAGGGGGACCGGCGTCATTCGGGGACTCACGATCCTCGTGAGCCTCCTCTTCATCGTCTCTCTGTTTCTGATCGAGGTCCTGAATCTCGTCCGCCTCAAGCACGTCTACGACAACCTCGTCAGCATTTTCGTCATCGGACTCATCGTCATCTTCCAGCCGGAAATCCGCAGGGGGATCACCCAGCTCGGAGACCATAGGTTCTTCGGAAGGCTCTTCAACCGGCTCGGGGCGAAGGGGGAGGACATCGCCGAGGAGCTGATCGCCGCCTGCAGGGCGATGGCCAGGCGAAGGGTCGGAGCCCTGATCGCCCTCGAACGTTCGGCCTCTCTCACCCCCTATCTCCACACCGGGAACAAGGGGACGGCCCTCGATTCGAAGATCGACAATCTTCTTCTCCAAACGATCTTCCACCCCGGCTCCCCCCTCCATGACGGAGCGGTCCTGATCCAGGGGGACCGCCTGATCGGAGCTGGTTGCCTTCTCCCCCTGTCGAGAAACGAGAACATCCCGAAAAAATACGGAACCCGACACCATGCGGCCGTCGGGCTCTCCGAAGTCGCCGACGCCGTCGTCATCGTCGTTTCCGAGGAGAAGGGAACGATCTCTGTCGCGATGAACGGGAACCTGCACGAGAACATCGACGAGGCCGAACTCCGAGAATTCATCCTGGGAAGACCCGGGGTGGAGCCCGCATCTGGAGACGACGCTCCGAACGAGGGCCCCTCGAAGGGCGGGGAGGCGCCCGCCCATGCTTGAAACGGGGCGCAACCGGCGGCAACGGGAGAAACACCCGCTTTGGGCCCTCATCCTCTCGTTCTTCCTCGCCTCCCTCTACTGGGTCTATCTCGACAAGACCGTGACCCGGATGTCGTCGATCGCCTGCACGATCACGAAAGACATAAGCCCGCACACGGACCTGAGCACCCTGATGACCAACACGATCAACCTCAGGGTCCCGACCGACTACACGATCAGCCGGATCCTCGACAACAACACCGGCAAACCCTTCCACGGGAAGATCATCCTCAGTTTCCGGGGACCGGGAGGTGTTCTGAAACGCCTGGATCAGGGCCCGATCCTCTTCGTCGACGTGAAGGAGCCGAAGAGCAACGAATACGACTTCATCTTCGACAAGAACTCCGTCAAATCCATCACCGTGGAACTCCCGAGCTATCTCGTCTCGATGGAGCCTTCCGAACTGAAGCTGGAACTCGTCAAGACGAGCAGCCTCGAAATCCCCCTACAATCCGAAAGGCTGGCGGTCGTCTATCCCGAGGACCCGGAGGGCGATTGGCAGAAGCGGATCTTCCTCGACACGCTCCGTTTTTCCCACGCCACGGTCACGCTCAAGGGATCCAGGAACCTCCTCGCGGGAATCCGGGCCGAGACGAAGGTCTTCGAACTCGACTGCCGCAATCTCCCCGAAAGGATGCCTGCGCTCCTCCGGGCGGCTAAGGGGAACGAACGCCCGCAGGCTTCCTTCCCGATCCGCCTGCGATCCGAGTTCGGAGACTTGAAGATCGTCGAGGGGGAAATCCAGGCGACTCTGGAAGTCGCGCCTCCCGCCCGCATCTTTCCGTCGACCCCCGATTCCCTTTGGACTCTCCCCGTCCATCCGGAATGGCGCTACAGCAAGCTCGATCCTTCGAGGTTCCGGGTGGACGAAACGATCCAGATCCGGATCAAGAGCTACAACCCCGAACTCACGCGTGAACTCGAGTCCAAGGGCCAGGACTGGGCGAAACATCGGATCTATTGCTACGTGGAACTGGAACGGGTCCGCCCCCCCGTCGAGGGGCAGGATTTCTACGAACAGCTCGAACCGGCCTTCCTCTGCAAGGACACCCGATTCCTGCCTGGGAGGGACTTCGAGATCATCGTCAAATCCATCGTCGCCGTCGTCAGGCGGGACTCCTGAATCCTCCCCGGAATCGGAGACCCGGCCCCCGGCACCTCCATCTGAGCAAACGGGCCGGAGCGAGCCTTCAAGGGACGGACAACCCCCTCTATCCTCCCGCTCATGAGACTCTTCGGCACCGATGGCATCCGTGGACCCGCGAACGAGCCCCCCCTCACCCCTCCGACCCTGGAGGCCATCGCCCGGGTCCTGGCCCGGATCCTCGCCCGAAATGGAGGGGAACGCCACAGGGTCGTCCTCGGGAACGACGGCCGGCGGTCCGCGGCGATGATCCAATGCTCCCTCGCCGCCGGACTCCTATCCGAAGGCTGCGAGGTCCTCCTCGGCGGTTTGATGACGACCCCCTGCCTCGCCCATCTCACCCGCGAGGGGGGCTTCGACAGCGGCATCATGATCTCCGCATCCCACAACCGTGCGGGCGACAACGGGATCAAGATCTTCGGCCCCGACGGCTCGAAGATCCCCGATCCGGTCGAGCGTGACATCGAGGAGGGACTCGCCGGAGATCCCGAGCCCGCGCATGGGACCCTTCCGGGCATGCTTGAACCCTCCGAGGACCCCTGCGCCCCCTACGTGGACTTCCTCAGAAGGAAGGCCCTGCCCGATCTCCAACTCGGAGGGATGAGGATCCTCGTCGACTGCGCGAACGGCGGAGCCTCGTTCCTGGCCTCCCGCGTCCTGCGCTCCTTCGGGGCCGAAGTCGAGGTCCGCCACGATCGGCCGGACGGCGACAATATCAATGAGGGCTGCGGAGCCCTCCACCCGGAGGCTCTCGCCTCTACGATGGAGAAAGGGAACTTCGATTTCGGCCTCTGCCTGGACGGAGACGGGGACCGCGCGATCTTCATCGACGAAAGGGGCCGCGTCGTCCACGGCGACGCCCTTCTGACCCTGCTCGCCCTGGACCTCCGGAAGAGGTCCCCGGAGGACTCCGGGATCGCCGTCACGGTCATGAGCAACCTCGGCCTGAAGAAGGTCTGCGCCGAGGCGGGCATCGAGGTCGTCGAGACTCCCGTCGGAGACCGCTCGGTCGTCTCCGCGATGCGGAACCGCGGGCTCCTTCTCGGCGGGGAGAACTCGGGACACGTGATCTTCGGCCCCGAGCACCATTTCGCCGGAGACGGGCTCTACACCGGCCTCAAGGTCGCCGAACTCTGCCTCCGCAGGGAACGGCCGCTCTCCGAACTCGCCTCGGTCTTCACTCCCTTCCCCCAACTGCTCCTGAACGTCCCCGTCTCATCCAAACCGCCGCTACAAGACATCCCTGAGATCGCATCGGCCGTCGCGGAGGTCGAGCGCGAACTCGCGGAGGAAGGAAGAGTGGTCCTCCGCTATTCCGGCACCGAGAAGCTCTGCAGGGTCATGGTCGAGGGACCGACCGAGGAAGCGGTGCGGGAATCCGCCGAACGGATCGCCGACGCGGTGCGTTCGGTCCTCGGGACATGAGCCGTGCCGTCGCGCCTCGCCCTGGAGACCGCCTTTCCCGCGATCTCGGTCGCGCTCGAGCACGACGGGAAGCTTTTGCTCCCGCGCAGCGATCTTTCCGGCAAGAGGGCGGCCGGCCTCCATCCCGCGATCCTCGAACTCCTCGAGGGCCGGGGACTGGAAGCCTCGGACCTGGATGAGATCCTCGTCGACCGGGGGCCCGGCTCCTACACCGGCATCCGGATCGGTCTCGCGACCGCGAAGACCCTCGCCTACACGACCGGCGCGCGGCTTCGAACCTTCCTCAGCACGGACATCTGCTACCTGGAGGCCAAGAAAAGCGGCCGGACGGCCGAGCGGACCGCGGTTCTCCTCGACGCCCGGCGCGGATCCTGGTCCCTGACGGTCTACGAAGGCCCGGGAAGAAGGGTCGCCCCCCCGGCGCTCCGAAGAAGGGAGGAGCTTCCCCAGGCCGTCGAGGAATGCGACGCAATTCTCCTTCCCGGAGGCGCCCAAGACCTGCCAGAACTAAAGGAAAGGATCGTTCCCCTCCCCTTTCCGGGGGCTGCAACGGCCTTCGAACTCGAAGAAGAACTCGAACCCGACGGGGATTCCGCCCCCCTCTACTTGATGCCTCCGATCTGATCCGGGGAGGAGCCGCCTCCCCCCTTCTTCCGGGCCTTCCGCTTCTTCTTCCCGCTCCCGCCGTCCTTCTTCTCGCCGGGACGCCGCCAGGTCCGCTCATACCTCTGGAGGATCTTCCGCGGTAGGTTCCGGGGCTCGATCGCGACCTTGCCCTCCTTGACCTTTTTCTGGATCCAGCGGGCGATCTCCGAACGACGGCCCTTCTTCCTCCCCTTCGGTGGACGTTCGTCCACGAGGAGTTCGAAGGCCTCCTTGATCTGCTCCAGCATCCACCCGTGCCGGCGGAATTTCCGCGAAATGCGCTCGAGGGCTTTCAAGGATCTCCGGGAACGGATATGGGCCAGGGCCTGGATTCGGGCCCGGAACAGGCTCCCGTATTGAGGGTTCCACGCGCGGTATTCGAGGACGGGGATCGCGGCTTCCCGGCCCTGCTGCCCGAGAGCCAAATAGAAATCAGGACCCGTCTCCTTGTCCTTCTCGAACCGCTTCGCCGCCTTGAGGAGGGTCTTCAGCGCCTCCTCGTTCCGCATGTACCTGAGAGCGAGGATGGCGGCCTTGCGGACCGCTGCCTCCTTGTCCGCGAGAAAGGGGCCGAGGGCGCGGGCCACGAGGCGGTCATCCCGTCTCCCCGCATGCTCCACGAGACCCGCGCGCTTCGCCGGATCCTTTGTCTTCCTCGCCTCCTCGAGAAGGGCCAGGGCCTCTCGAGGCTCGGGGATCTTTTTCGGGTCCTGCGGACCCGCCTCCTCTTTGGGGGACTCGACCCGTGGGTCCTGGCCCTGCAAGGCGGAAAGGCGGGGAACGAAGAGGCAGAGACCCAGGGCCACGGCGATCCGGATCATTCGTCTTCTCCTGGGAGGGGACTCGAGGGCATTCGCACCTTTCTACTACGCTTATCTTGAGTCCTAGAGAAAGGACGGGAGGAGGGAAGGTGTACCGTTTTGGCAAGGCACGGCCCGGCCCCGTTCGGCCCCCTTTCGGTTCAGCGTTCCGCCCGGAGCAGGAGTCGCTGCACCTCGAGGGAGGAAGGCGCCGCGAGGACTTCGCGACTCAAGCTCTCCGCCGCAGGAGCCGTCCACTTCCTCAGGGCCTTGCGAATCCTGGGGCTTCGTACCGGAGAGACCGAGAACGAGCGGAAGCCGACCCCGAGGAAGAACGGAAGCCGGAGGGGATCCGCGGCCCCTTCCCCGAAAAGACGGCATTCCTTGCCAAAACGCCGTGTCTCCCGATGGAGGCGGTCGAGGAGTCGGAAGAGGGCGGGATGGAAGGTCCGGTAGTATTCCGAGACATGCAGGTTGTCCCGATCGGCCGCCAGGAGGTATTGCTGGAGATCGTCCAGGGCGACGATGACGAAATCGGCCTCGTGGAGGAGCGCCTCGATCGAGAAGGCCGTCGCCGGAACCTCGACGACGACCCCGATCCTCGTCTCCCCGGCGCAATCGATCCCAGACTTCCGCAGGATCTCCCGCTCCTCGCGGACGGCGGTCCGTACCCGCTGGAGTTCCTGGACGGTCGTGACGAAGGGCACGGCGATCTCAATCGGTTCCTCCGAAGCCAGGCGAAGGAGAGCGCGAAGCTGCATCCGGAAGAGGGTGGATTCCCGCAGCAGGAGCCGGATCCCCTTCAATCCTAGGGCCGGATTCGGTTCGTTCCGCCTCGGGTAGCCGGGGAGGACCATATCCCCCGACAGGTCGAGGAGCCGGAACGTGACCGGGAGCCCGCCAGCCCGGGAACGCACTTCCTTGTAGTGATGGAGGAGCATGTCCTCCCCGGGGAGGGTCCGATCCACGAAGAACAGGAGTTCGGTCCGATAGAGCCCTACGCCCTCGAGGCCGGCGTCCATGGCCTGGCCCACGTCCCCGAGGTTGCCGCAGCTTCCCATCAAGGAGATCGGCGTCCCGTCCCCCAGTTCGTCCGGCCCCTCGTCCTCGAAGGAGACGGCCTCCCTGGCCTCGAGGACCCGGACCTCGTACTCCCTGCGCAACCTCTCCTCCGGATCCAGGTAGAGGACGCCCGTCCCCGCGTCGAGAATGACGAAATCCCCGTCCTTCAGGCGGTCTCTCAGACCCTGGACCCCGGTGATCGCGGGAATACCCATCGACCTCGCGAGAATCGCGGCGTGGGAGTTGGGGCCTCCGCTCTCGGCCACGATTCCGAGGACCTTCGAACGGTCCAGGTGCTGCATGTCGGTGATCGAGAGCTTCCGGGAAACCAGGATATAAGGATCCTCGTCCGCCTCGTCGTCACCTTCCCCCTCCTCGACGGGCTCCAGGTTCCTCAGGACCCGAAGGGCGACGTCCCGGAGATCGAGGGCACACTCCTTGAGCTTCTCGTTCTCGACGAGTTCGAAGATCCGATCGAAATCCCGGACGACTGCGGCAAGGGCGTCCTCGAGAGGGAGGAGATGGCGCCGGATCCGTTCCTCGACATCCGCCAGGAAGGTCGGATCCTGCAAATAGGCCAAATGAACCCCGAGGATCTTGACCTCCTCCTTGCCGAGATCCTCTTCCACGGAGGCTTTCAACCGTTCGACCTGGGCCTTGCTGCGGGAGACCGCGGCCAGAAAACGCTCGACCTCCGGCTCCGCCTGCGAGGCGGCCAGCCGGCGATTCCGGCTCCGGTCCAACTCGTAGCCACGGAGCTTGACCTTGCCGATCGCGACTCCCCCGCACACGGTGACGCCTTCGAGCATTCCCGCTTTCTCCTGATTCCGCGGTTCCCGGCTCGATCCGCTTCCACGCGGAAGCCCGGCCTGGGAAGATGATCCCTTCCCGGAATCCTGACCGCTCGGACCGAAACCTTGCAACTGTTTTGCCTCCTAGCCCTGCCGGCCCTCCTCCAGGGGGGCGGCTCCGACTTCATCCCCGATTCCACTCCGGATCCCGTCGCCGCGCTTCCTTTTCGGAAGGTCCGAACTCCGGACGGAAGCCTTTTCCTGGTCCTCTCCCGTCCCGGGCTCCCGCTCGCCCACTGGGCGAGCTTCACCCGGATGGGGCGGCGGGACGATCCGCCGGATCTCCCCGGACTCGCGGAGGCCTGCCATCTCTCGACCTTTTTCGGGACCTTCGACCTCGGAAGCCGGGATCCGGAACTCGAGAAAAAGGCTCTGGAGGAACTCGACGAGGCCCTGGAGCGCCTGGCCGCCGCCGGGAACCCGAAGGAACGGGCCGAGGCCTTCCGGGCCGTCCGGAGGAAGCGCGAAGCGGCCCGGAGTTTCGCGCGTCTCGATCGTTTCCGGCAAACCCTGGCCCGACTCCCCGCCTCCCCTCCCGAGATCGGAACGGATCTCGATGGATCCTATGTCCGCATCTCGGTTCCGGCGGCGCGTGTCCTCGATCTCGCAACCCTGATGCGGGCCCGGAGGCGCGAACCCGTCCTCCGGGAAGTCAGCCGTCTCCAGGAGAGGATCCGCAGGCGTCTCTCGGCCCTGGAAAGCCGGGATCTGAGTCCAGGCCTACGACAGGCGATCCTGACCGCGATCCAACGCCACCCCGTGCGCAACCTCGCCTTTCTCCCCGAACCCGAGGCCCCTCCCTGCACGAGGCGGAGGGCCCTCCGATTCTTCCGGGAACACCAGCGACCGGAGCGCAGTGTGACCGTGATCGTCGGCTCCTTCGATGCCGACGCGGTCGTCCGGGGGCTGTATCGCCTATTCCGATCCCCCCCGCCGGGGCGGGGACCCGATCCCGCTCCCCGCGAACCCCCGCCCGCGGGGGCTCACATCATGAGGCTGAAGACCCCCGGTCCCCCGACCCTGGTGCTCGCCTGGCGGGTCCCCGAGGGCATGGCGGCGGCCGACTTCGATCTCTGCCGCATGCTTCTCGACCCGATCAGGGGGTTCCTCGCCCCGGAGAACCGAATCGGCGGATTCCGCCTGACGGGGCTGCGCTTCGATCCCTCTCCGATCGGGCGTAGGCCTCCGAGCCTCTCGATCCTTCGGATCCTTCCCGAGACGGCCGAAGGTCTTCCCGACGACTTCCGGGACAGATGCCTCGAACGCCTAGATTCGCTTCTGGACGGTGAGGAAGGAGCCCGGGTTCTCGAGACCCTGCGGGCCGAGTGGACCCGGGGGAGACGGACCCTGAGCGAACGTCCCGCCCCCCTTGCCCTGGCAGTCGCGCGGGAGGCCGCCCTCGGATCATGGCCCCCGCCGCCTCCGAGCGGGGACCCGGAGGTCATGCGGCGGGTGGCAAGGAAACTCCTGGACCCCGCCGCCTCGACGAGCGTCTTCTCCGACCCGGCGGGGGAGCGATGAGGGGTTCCGGCAGTCCCCGGTTCGGGATCCTCGTCGCGGCCCTTCTTCTCGCCCCGTCCTGCGGCGGCGGGCCGGAACCGGACCCCCGCGCCGGGCTCCCCGAGCCCGCCCCTCCCCCCGAACCCGAAACCCGCCCGGCTCCTCCCCCGGAGATCGACGAGGAACCCCTTCCCCCGCTCCCCCCCCCGAGCGCGGAGACGGGCTTCCGCTACGTCTTCGATCGAAAACGCCTGCCGAACGGTTTGAGACTCCTGATCGGGAAGGCCCCGGAAGGGGAGACCGCGCGTCTCGTTGTCCAGATCGAGGCTGGACCCGAGTTCGATCCCCCCGGCAAGGCGGGCCTCGCCGCGAGAACCGCGAGGACCCTCCTCTCGGCGCTCGAGGCTTCACCCGAGTTTTCGGAACTCGACGCCGGCCTCGAACTGGAGATCGGTCCCCCCGGCGTCCGCTTCCTTCTCCGCTGTCCCCCCCGGAACCTGGGCCACGCCCTGCCCCTCCTGTTCCAGGGTCTCGTCGAGCCCGACCTGGGAGCCGCGGACCTCGCATCCCCCGGGCGCAGCCGAATGTCCGTGCCCCCCGCCGAACGCCTCCTCACCTGGTACCGGCGCCGCCTCCTCGGAGAGACCCCTCCTCCCCCGGAAAGGGTGTCGCGGGAATCGGCGGCCTTGAATCCCGCGGCCATCGACCTCTTCCACCGGCACTACTACCGGCCCGGATCCACGACCCTCCTCGTCCTCTCCCCGAAGCTCGAGAGGAAGACCCTGCGCGAGGCCCTCCGCCCCTTCGAGGAATGGAAGACCGCTCCCCCGCTGCAGAGCCCTCCCCTCGGCCCGATCCTTCCTCTCGCCTGGGGCAGGGACCCCCGCCCCGGTGGAGGAACCACTGCCTTCGGATCACCCGCCCTGAGGGTCTCGCTGATCTTCCCCGACCCCTCTCCCGAGTTCCTGGGCGACGCACGACCCGAGATCCTCTGGCAGGCCTTCTGCGCCGACGGCTCCGGAGGGACGCTGAGCCGCGTGCTGGCCTCGAAGGGGCTCACCCCATTCCCCGCCGGGATCGACTCCCCGAGGGGACAGAGGATGGCCGTCCGGTGCCTCGACTTCGAGATCCCAGAAGACCGCTTCCGCGACCTGCTCTCGGCCGTTCGGGAGGCGATCACGCTCCTCTCGCAGGATCCCCCCGACCCGACTCTCTGGCGGACGGCCCTGTCCCGAGCGAACCTCGCCTGGAACCTGAAACTGGACGACCCCGAGGAGCGCTGGAGGATCCTGCTTGCCGCGGACCGCGCGGGTCTGCCCGGGGACCTCGACGAAAAGGTCCGGCGAAGTCTCTCCGAAGCGCGCCCCCAGGACCTTCCCGACCTCGTCGCGACCTGGCTCCGACCCGCCGTGCTCGTCCTCGGGCCGGAGGGGACCCGGCCCGAGGGAGCCGTCCTCCTCGAGGGAGAGGAAGCCGAGAACCGACCGGGCACAGCCCTTTCGGGCATCCGCGCCTTCCCCGAGGCCCGGAAACCCGACGAGGAGGAGGTGGCCCGTCTCCTCTCCAAGGCGAGGCTCGCGATCGGAGGCGAGACCTTGACCGCGAAGAAGGTGTTCCGTTACGAGGCCGAGCTCCACCTGATCGGAGCCCTCCCCTGTCTCGATCGCTGGAAGCTGCGATTCCGGGGAAAGAAAACCGAGGGGGAAACGGATCCGGTCGTCCTCTCCGCGATCCGGCGCCGCAGGATCCTCCGTACGGAGATCCTGACCCGAATGGAGGGAGGGAAATGCATCGAATCCCTGTCGGGGACCGAACGGAAACTCTCCCCGGAGGAATCCTCCTGGTTCCGGATGGAGGCCGTCCTCCATCCGGCCGTCCTCCTCGATCCAAAGGTCTTCCCGGACTCGGGCTTCCGGCCGGTCGGACGGATCCGTTCCCCCCAGGGGGTGGATCTCCTCGTCCTGGAGCCGGATCCGGATCGGACTCCGGGCCTCAGGATCGCGATCGATCCCGACACGGGCCTCGTCCGCCGCGTCCAATGGCCCGAGTGGACTCCGGGACGAAAACCCAAGCAGGCGACCTGGCTCCTGCGCGACTACAGGGACGCAGGCTCTCTCCGCCTCCCCTATGCGGCGTTCTTCTTCCGGGACGGCGCATACGAGGGAGAGATCGTGTTCCGTTATCGTCCTTGATCCCTCCCCGAGCCGTTCCGGGAATCAAGGACGGAACTCGAATCCCAGGAAGAAACGGTGTTTCCCGATCACGTCACGCCCGAGGTTCACGGGCTCCCGGGACTCGTTCGTGAGGTAGGAATACTCCGCCGTAATCGCCAGGGACTCGGAGAAATCGAAGCGAAGCTCGACCTGCCCCCCCCAGAAGATCTTCGATTCCGTCGTGGTCCCGAACTCGTCCGCTATGCGCACCCACTGCACTCTCGTCCCCGGACGGAGGGTGATCAGATCCGAGAGGAGGATGCGGTAGTCGAGTCGGCTGTCGACATACCATTCGCCGATGGGTTTCGATGCGTCGTAGATATGGATGCGGTCGTCCTCGGCCGTCATGCCCGCATCCACGTTCAGAACCCAGGTGCCGCTGTTGGAATACGGGAAGTACCATTCGAGGTGCCCCCCCCCTCGGATCACGGAAGACGGCAGAGAACTCTCCCGCCCGGTGATCCCGAAGGAATCGTTGCTGTCGTTCCATTCCCGTTCGATCCAGACCGTGAGCAGGGATCCCCGGAAGGGCAACAGGCTCCTACGGTCGATCTCGAGCTTGTTGTCCTCCGCGATCAGGGATAGGCCGTAGACCTTGTAGTCCGACGGGAGCTTGAACGCCTGCGCGGTCCTGCCGTGCCTGGCGAACTCGTTGCGCCCATAGAAGGCTCCAATCTCCCCGCGCACGCCCTGGGCGACGTTCGTCGCGAAGGAGAGCCGAGCCCGCCAATCACGGATTCGGTATCCCCCGACCGTCTGGAATTTGTCGTTCTGGTAGAAACCCTCGCGCTCGAAACCGCCCCACTGCCGGCCGTAGACCTCGACCCGCGAATAGCCTTTCCCCGCTGACGGATCCCCCTGAGTGATCCCCGCATACCCGCCGTCCCGGCCGACGTAGAGATCCATGCGCCCCTGTCTTCCGAAGGGTTGGGCCTTTCGGTAATAGACGTGCCCGTCCAGTCCGTAGACGTCGTCGAGCTGCCTGCCCTCCTCCTTGCCCGAGGACAGGTTTCCAAGGATCCCGCCCCGGACCTCGAGGAAAGTCTCCTTCGCAAAGGGACGGTTGCGGACGCGGATCAGGTCCAAGTAACCGGGGGTTCCCGATTGGGCGATCAGGCTGCCGGAGCAGGGGAGCAAGGCTGCGAGGAGAAGGGCTTTCTTTCCTTGCACGGCGGCGATCCTTCAAAAAGAGTGGTCGGAGGCGGATCGGGCAAACCGCATCGTAGATCGCCCCCCCCTGGATTCCAGGATCGTGAACGGGCAGGCTCTAGGAATGAACCCTCTCGAAACCGCCCTGGGCGCGGGTTCGGAGATCGTCTCCCTGCGCCGGGATTTCCACCGCAGTCCCGAACCCTCGTTCGAGGAGGCCGAAACGGCGCAAAGGGTCGCCTCCTACCTCGAAGGTCTGGGACTCGAGGTCCGCCGTTTCGAGGGATTCCACGGACTCTGGGCGGACCTCGATGTTCCGGGGGCGGATCGCCGCCTCCTGTTCCGAGCCGACATGGACGCCCTCTTGATGGACGAGGTCGCGGGGGGAACGAAGGACTCCTTTCTCTCGACTCGACCCGGAGTCGCACACTGCTGCGGGCACGACGCCCACATGGCGATGCTCCTCGTCGCGGCGAGGCTCCTCGTGGAGGGGGCGGTCCGCCCCGCCTGCAACCTCCGCTTCCTCTTCCAGCACGCGGAAGAGAAGCCGCCGGGCGGCGCGCTCGACCTCTGCGGAGCGGGCTGCCTCGAGGGAGTCGACGAAGTATACGGCTTGCATGTCATCCCCCCCCTCCCCTCGGGGACCTTCGTCGTCCAGGAGGGCCCTTTGATGGCGGCGGCAGACGACTTCGAGATCATCGTCCGGGGCCGGGGAGGACACGCGGCGATGCCCCACCTGGTCCTCGATCCGATCCCGGCCGCCGCCCAGGTCGTGAGCGCGGTCCAGCACCTCGTATCCCGCCGGACCGGCCCCTTCGGCTCCCTCGTCGTCAGCATCTGCTCGATCCGGGGAGGGGGGGAAGCCAACAACGTCATCCCCGACGAAGTCAGGATGCTCGGAACGGCCCGCACCCTCGATCCCGAGCAGCGCGAGCGCCTCCCCGGCATGCTCGAGGAGTGCGTGAAGAACGCCGCGGCCTCCTGCTCCTGCGAAGGAGAGTTCCGCTACGAACGAGGCTATCCGGTCCTGGTCAACGATCCCGGCGCGACCGCCCGGGCGCGGGAGGCGGTTCGGGCCCTCGCCGGGGATCCCGGACTGTTTCCAAGCCCCTCCCCCCTGATGGCCGGAGAGGATTTCGCGTATTATCTCCAGCAGCGTCCCGGCTGTTACGTCTTCCTCGGAGTCGGAAACGAGACGAAGGGGATCGGCTCCCCGAACCACGCGACCGACTTCGACGTCGATGAGGACGCGCTTCCCTTCGGAACCGCCTGGTTCCTCCAACTCGCCAACCGTCGATAGGTCCCCTCATGAAATCACTCCTCGTCAAGGCGGCGTTCGCCGCAACCCTGATCTCTCTTTCGGCCGCGGCCCAGGTCTCCAAGGCCGGAGTCGTCGAACGGCTTCGCCTCCCTTCGACCAATCCCGAGAGCTTCGCGGTCACGGTCGGCCTGGACGGCAGGCCAGCCCGCCTCGAACTCACCCGTTACGAGATCCGGAGCCCCGGATTCCGCCTCCTCGTGCAGGACGCCACCGGCCTGCATCCGGCGAAGCCAGCGCCCTGCGTGACCTATCGGGGTTCGGTGGCCGGGCTCCCCGGCTCGAGCGTTGCCGCGAGTCTCGTCGCGGGCCGCCTGAACGCCGTCATCATGCTCCAGGGAGACGAGGTCTACGGCATCGAGCCCGTCGGAGGCGGAGCGCCCCTCTCCGCACACCGGGTCTACCACGCGGGCGACGCCTTCCCCAACGGGGTCTTCTGCGGCACGAAGGTCCCCTTCATCCCCGCTCCTCGAGGGGGAGGCTCCCTATCCCCGACCGGGACGAAGGTCGCCGAACTCGCGATCGACGCGGACTACGATTTCTACCAAAAGTTCGGCAGCGTCACGAAGACCCAGAACCAGGTCAATAGCGTCATGAACGCGGTCGACACGATCTACAAGAGGGACGTCGGCATCACCTACAAGATCACGGCTTTGATCGTCCGGACCACCAGGGTCTACTCGAGCACGACCAGCATCAGCACCCGGCTCGGACAATTCCGCAGCCGGTGGAACTCCACGCATGCTGGAATCAAACGGGACATGGCCCATATCTTCACCGGAGTAGGATCCTTTTCCGGGGTCGTCGGAGTCGCCTACGTCGGAGTCGTCTGCTCGACGAGAGTCGCCTATGGGGCATCGAAGGCTTTTTCCCGGTCCTTGACGACGAACGCGGGCCTGGTCTCCCACGAGATGGGACACAACTGGGGCGCCGGACACTGCGACAGCCGCGGCAGCGATTGCAAGATCATGTGCTCCCGGCTCGGGGGCTGCGGCAGGAACCTGGCCGCCTTCGGCACCGGAAGCCAGGCGAGGATCATCTCCTTCCGCAACAGCCGCAGCTGCCTCGACGACTCCTCCCCGCCCGTCCTGACCGGAATCTCCCCCTCCTCCGTCCAGGCCCTGGGGCCGACGACCGTGACCCTGACCGGGTCCGGCCTCTCTTCCGTCACGAAGGTCCTCGTCGGAACGATGAACGTGACCTCCTTCTCGAGCTCGGGACCGACCTCCCTGACCTTCACGGCCCCGATCCCCTCCACGCTCGGGAAGTTCAGTGTTCGGGCCGGAAACAGCCGGGGACTCAGCAACGCCCTGAGCCTCACTTTCACCGCGACCCATCCCCCGAAACACACGGCCTCGCCGGTCGGGTACCCGAAACTCGTGCCGATCGACTTCGTGATCGGCTCCAAGGCCAAGGGCCTCTGGGTCCTGATCGTCTCCGGCTCCAAACAGACGATCCCGTTTCTCGGCTACAATCTGCTGAAAAATTTCGCGGTCCTCTCGGGCGGCGGGCTCGACGCGGCCGGAATCGCCCGGCTGCGGGTACCCGTCCTGATCAGCCTGAAGGGCCAATACATCTATTCCCAGGCCGCGACCTTCGCGAACCTCAGCTTCGTAGGCCTTTCGAAGGTCGCTTCCACGCTCGTCTACTGACCCCGCAGGCCGGAGGACCCCTCCTCCGGCCCGGCCTCCCTCGAGAGGTCCGTCGTCCTGCAAGACATGGGTCAGGAACGGAGCGGTTCCATTCCTTCTCCACATTGTCAAATCTCTTCCCGAAAGGACTCCGATGAAAACGATCCTGACTTCGACGGCGCTCGCCGCCTGCCTGGCCGCCGTTCTCCCATCCCAGACCCGCGTGGTCTACGTTCCGGACAACCAGGCCGGATCCGGATCCTGCAACGTCATCCCGTTCGGAACAACGCGCTCTTCCAACACCTGGAAGAACCAGAAGTATCAGACGATCCTGACCACCGCGCAGCTCGGAAAGACTCCCGGGCGGATCTGCGGGCTTGGTTTCGCCCCCTGCGGCGCGACCCTCCGCTCCTTCGACTCGATCGTCATCAAAATGGACCACATCAAGAGTTCGACCCTTTCAACGACCTTCGCGAACAACCTGACCTCGAAGGCCGTCACCGTCCTTTCCGCCAAGAACTACCACTGGTACCAGAAGCCCGGATCCTGGAACCGCATCGGGCTGCAGAAGGACTTCCTCTACATCCCGGCCCTGGGCAACGTCGTCATCGATATCGAGGTGCGCGGGGCCCACCAGACCGGTTCGGGACTCGGGTTCCGGCGAGGCTCCCTCCAGCGGATCTACGCCTTCGGCTGGTCGGGAAATCCTCCAGCCACGGGAAGGAGCGGACTCGCCGCCCTCAAGATGGAGGTCATCTTCGACATGGCCGACGCCTGGCTTTACGGGAAGGGCTGTGCGGGGAGCAACAACCTCGTCCCCGCCCTGGCCTACAGCGCCGCCCCGAAGATCGGGACGGCCTTCAAAGTGCTCCTCTCGAACGCCCCGACCCCCGTCGCCCCGGCGATCCTCCTGCTCGGCTTCAGCAACGCCTCGCCGCTCCCCGTCGATCTCGGCAGTGTCGGCGCGGCCGGCTGCAGCCTCTATGTCCGCCCCGATTTCGGTCTCCCCGCGGCGGCGACCGGAGGTTCGGCCAGCGTCGCCCTCGCGATCCCGAACGACGCGCGACTGGTCTGCGGGCGGTTCTACAACCAGTTCTTCGTCGTCGACAGGAAGGCCAACAAGCTCGGCCTCACGGCCTCGAACTACGGCCGCGGCCTGATCGGCCATTGATCCGAGGGCCGCTCAGTCCCGCAGGACGCCCGCCCGGCCGAGGAGGCTGATCGCCCCGGCCGGGCAGGCGGCGACGCAGACCCCGCAACCCGTGCAGCCGGCCTCGACGATCATCGGCCCGGCGCCCGTCATGTAGATCGCCTCCTCACCCGCAGGACACCAGGAGACGCAGAGGCGGCAGGCCTCACCCCTGATGACGAGGCAACGATCGGCCTCGAGTCGGGCCAGGCCGAGATCGAGGGATCCGCGGGAGACCGGTCGAAGAGCCCCGGCCTCGCAAGCGGCCGCGCAGGGGAGGGGGTCGGCGCACATCGCGCAGGGCCGGACCCCGGGTTCGAGGACCGGGTACCCGGGGTCCGCCTCGTCCTCCCTGGCCCTTCGGATCGACCAGGCCGGGCAGGCCCGGAGGCAATCGTCGCATTTCGTACAGCTCTCGAGGAAGGCCCGGCTCTCGAGCGCCCCCGGAGGATGGACCGTCCAGGCCGAGGGCCGCGGCCGGGCCCCCCGGCCGCGGCCCTCGGCCAAGCTCTTCCGGGCGTTCTCGACGGTCTCGGCCGCGGCCTCCGCGAAGCGGCGGACCCCGGCGAGGAAAAAGCCGCGGCGGGGGAGCGGTTTGTCGTCCTTCAGGACCATGAACCCATCCTATCCTCCGCGAAGCCTCCGAGTTCGAAGACGAGTTCTTCCTGGTGACGCAGGTCCTGGAGAAGCAGGGCCGTCACCGCCCTGGCCGTTTCCAAGCGCCTCCGCCAGGTCTGAGTCTCGGCGAGGAGGCCGGCGGCCAGGCGGGAAGCGGCCTCCACGGGACGGCGGGGGCCCGCCGCCTCGAAGGCCGCGCAGACCTGCGGGAAGTCCCCGCATCTCCGCCCGAGCGCCTTCCCGAGCTTTCGCCGCTCCGCTCTCCCGATCTCCCCGAGGTGGGTGAGAGCCTTGCGGAAGCCCCTCCGGGCGGCTCCCCGGGCGACCCGGGTTTCGGGGAGGGCGCCGTCGGGGACCTCCCCCTCCGGGGCGAGGAGCCATGCGCGCAACCGCTCCTCCGCCGCGCAGAGGGTCGCGAGGCCGCCCTCGTCGGCGGCGAAGGCGGCCGCCAGGCGGAACTCCTCCTCCCCGCCGAGATCCTTCCCCTCCAGGAACTTCGCCCGCCCCATCCAGGCCAGACGTCTCGAGGCCGCCTCCCTGCGGGCCTCGAAGTCCCGGCGTTCCCTCGGAGTCGGATCGAGATCCTCCAGATCCTCGAAGACCGTCCTCCCTCCTTCCCTCCGGGACCAGACCCCGAGATAGAGGGGGTCGGCCCAGGCCAGGAGCTGAAGCCCCTCGAGCAGGATCGGGCGCTTCATCCTCCGGAGCTTCCGCCGGGCGACCTCGAAGGGGGCGTGCAATTCCCTCCCCCGGGCCTCGACCTTCGGCCGGAGGATGGCCTTCGCCGAGGCGCCGGCGAGGAGGAAGATGCGTCCGGCCAGCCGGAACCAAACGGCCGCGATCCGGAGCGGAAGCAGGAGGATCCGCCCTCCCTCGAATCGACCCCGGTAGGCCCCGAGGGGGTTCACGGTCCGCCGTTCGACCGGAAGCCGGTGCAGGGGACGCGTGCCGAAGATCTCCCGTATCAGGGCCCGGCGATCCCTCTCGAAGGCCCGCCGGACCTTGGGCCCGTAGACTTCCTCGATCTCGAGGAGCCATGAGGGATCCGGGTCGAGGACGTGCAAGGCGTGAAAGAAGGCCCGCGGAGCCTCGAGTCCCCCCCCGGGTTCGACGGGAAGCCCCTCCCCTCCCTCCAGGAGCCTCTCGTGCCTCTCCAGGGCCTCGCTCGATGCCCGGGAACGCCGTTCCAGGTCGAGGGCGTGGAGGTCGTAGAGCGAACACAGTCGGTCGACCTTGATCGCCACGGCCTGGGTGCACAGGTCGAACCAGAATCTCGGGCCGGAGAGGAGGAACCCTCCCGCCGGATCCAAGGCCTGGAGACGGCGGATGTCCTTCCTCCCGAGGCCCAGATGCCGGCGGCGCAGGGCGACGAGGTCCAGGGAGCCTAGGAACTGCTCCGAACCCTTCGTGTCCGTCGCGTGCAGGGCGGCCGCATCCTGCGCATCGAGGAGGAGGAGCGCGAAGCGCGAGGCCTCGGGATCGGGGGGGACCGAGACCGCCCGCCCCCCTCTCAGCCGGGTCAGGGCCTCCGCGACCCGGGCGGCAAGAGCCTCCGCCCCCCCTTCGAATCCGGCGGTCACCCTCCGCGCCAAGTCCTCCAGGTCCTCCTTCTCGTATCGCCGACGGACGAGTTCTCCGAGATTCAGGAAGCGGGCTTCCGAGGAACGGAGCAGACGATCGCCGGCCTCTCCGGCCAGCTTCTTCATCCAGCGGGCCAGGAGGAGCAGGGCCAGGCAGATCGTTCCGACGATCAGGAGGGGAGTCGCGATGAACCTGTCCAGGAACCTCCCGACCCCGAGACCCTCGAAGGGGAGGAGGACCTCGAAGAGAAGCTTGACGAGCAGGAAGAGCGTTCCGAAGAGCAGGAGGCGGAAAGCGGGTCGTTGGGTCGACTTGAGCAGGGCGGTCGAGATCCGGTCCAGGATCTGCGGGGCGGTCACGACTCCGGCGAGATCCGCGAATCCGTTCAGGAAGGAGAGCACCTGCGCCAGGATTTCGCCGGCCCGTCTTCCGGCTCCGACGACCCGTTCCTCCGGGGTCGGGGCCCGTCCGGCCCGGGCGAAGCCGCGCAGACCCGGGATTCGCCGAACCAGCGGGAGATCCAGGAGCCCGAGCATCCTGCCGAGCCCTTGCAGGAGATCGGGGCGGAGGAAACGCCGCACGGTCCCTTCCTCGAGGTCCCGGAGTCGGTCGCAGAGTTCCTCGGCGCGGATCCTCCTTCGGGCCTGTGGAGAAGGGACCTTTCCCTCCGGCTCCTCGGGAGGAGCCCCGCATTGCTTTTCCAGGAGATCGAGAAGGAAGGGGGCCGCCTCCCTCCGGAGGGAGGCGGGGAGGCGTTCGAAGACCGCGACCGGTGATTCCTTCCGCAGGGCCCCGGGGGGCTTCCTCTCTCCCTCCCCGGATTCGGATCCGGGTTCGAAGAAGACGATCTCGATGTTCAGGAGGGGGGCGAGATCCGCGACGATCCGGTCCATGCCCCGGATCGCGAACATGGTCATCCGCAGGAGCCCGACGACAGGACGGAGAAGGCGGACGTACCGGGCATAGAGGGGGAAGCGCAGCAGGCGGACAGCTCGGAGCAGGAACTCCCAGCCGGCCTCCGTGGAGGGCAGCTCCCGGCCGGCCCCCGAGGGCCCGAGGAAGAGGGCGAAGGGGAGGGCCGGGACGAAGTCCGTCAGGAAGTGCCGGAGGAACCAGGAGAGCCGATGCGGAGAGAGGGAGAGACGGACCGCGAACTCCCAGAGGAAGAGTCCGCAGATCGCCGTATCCGCCCAGAGGATCGGACCGCGGAAGGGGGATTCCTCAGGGAGGAAGAGGTCCAGGACCAGGAGTCCGAGGAGTCCGAGCAAGGCGAAGAAGGTCAGCTTCCCGAACCACCGGACGGGCCGCGCTCCGAAGACTCTCTCGAGGCGGGCGGCGAGTCGACTCTCGTCGGCCTGGATCCGCAGCCTGCGGGCCAGGCGTCCGAGGGCGCGCCTGAGCCTCCGGCCCTCCCTCCGCGGCTCCAGGTCGTCGAGGCGTCCCATCCTGCGAAGCAGGGCGAGGACCCGGGACCGTTCCCGCTCGCAGCGATCGACGCGCTCCCCGGGCTCCAAGTCCTCGATCTCGGCGAGGAGGAGATGTCCGGATTCGAGCCTCTCCCGGGCCAGCCCCCCCGCGCGCCACGGATCGAGCGCTTCGAGCGCCCTCCGCTCGAGGAGGAGCGCCTCCTCGGGAAGCGGTCCTTCTTCCTTCCAGAGGGCGGCGAGGACGAGTTCGGGCTCGGAGCCCAGACGCGCCTCGAGACCGCGAAGAAGCCGTCCGAACTCGGCCTCGCGCAGGGTCCGGAGTCGAGCACGCCCCTCCTCCGTCAAGTAGGTCCCGAGCCGTCGGAGGAACCACCCGCGTTCGGCCGACGTCCACCGCCTGCCGGCCAGCCGATCGAACATGGAGGATCCGGGGCCCGCCCTCATGCCGGGGATTCTAAGGGGGGGAGGGAAGCGGGGCCCCCCGGGAGAGGAGTGGAGCCTGAGATCGGATTTGAACCGATGACCTGCGCATTACGAATGCGCTGCTCTACCACTGAGCTACTCAGGCGCGGACCCCCGCGGACAGGGGCGGGAACGATAGCGTCCGCTTCGCTCGCGGGTCAAGCCGGAGAGGGGGACCCGCAGGCTTTCCAGAGGGCCAGCAGGAGGTCCGTCGCCGCCCTCTCCCGGATGCGGTTCCTGCCGAGATCCCCGTAACGCCGCTCGTATACCCGGAGTTCCCCCTCGAATAGGGTCGCGATCCAGACGAGTCCGACGGGTTTTTCGGGACTCCCCCCGCCGGGACCCGCGATGCCGGTCGTCGCTCCGCAGAGTCTCGCTCCGCTCCTGGCGGCGAGGCCGCGGACCATGGCCTCCGCGCAGGCGCGCGAAACCGCCCCCTCCCGTTCCAGGAGGTCCGCCGGGACTCCCAACCTCTCCTTCTTGGATTCATTCGCGTAGCAGACGATTGCCTCCCGGAAGACCCCGGAGATCCCGGGAACGGAGGTGAGCCTCGCGGCCGCCGCCCCGCCGGTGCAGGATTCGGCCAGAGCCAGGTCGATCCCCTTCTCGAGGAGCCGTTCGCCGAGGAAATCCTCGATCTCTCCCCCGCCCCGCCCGAGGAACCACCGTTCCCCGATCTTCCGGATCTCGGATGCCTCGCGCTCCAGGGCCGCGGTCGTCTCCGCTTCATCGGCCCCCTCCAGGTTCAGGGTGATCCGGATCAACCCGTAGGAAGCGGTCGAACCGACCCGGACCCTCCGCCCTTCGACGAGGTAGGGAGCCAGGAGCCCCCCGATTTCGCTCTCCGAGACGCCGGCGAAGGCGAGGGTCTCCTGCATCCTCCGCCTCCCGGTCGCCGGAAGCCTCGGCCGCACTTCCCGCTCGAACATCCTCCTCGCCTCGAGAGGTACCCCCGGCAGCACGAAGAGTTCGACCGGACCTGCGGTCCCCTTCCTGACCAGGCGGAATCCCGGAGCGGTTCCTACCTCGTTCGGAAGGACCTCGGCACCTTCGGGAAACCAGGCCTGCAACCGGTTCGATTCCGGCGCACGAAGGCCCCGAACCTTTTCAAACCGGTTCCGGATCCCTGTCCAGGCGTCCTCGTCGAAGACCAGGGGACGGTCCGCCCAGGCGGCCACGGCGTTCCTCGTTCTGTCGTCGAGCGTGGGTCCGAGCCCCCCTGTCATGACGACGAGAGGGGCCCTGGAAGCGCAGAACTCGAGGCCCTCGACGATCTCGGCCACCGGGTCCCCGATGAAAACGGCCGCCCCGAGTTCGAAGCCGCAACCTCCGAGGGCGCGGGCCAGGAAGGTCAGATTCCGGTCCCGGACCCTCCCGTCCAGGAGCTCATCCCCAATCGCGAGGAAGGCGGCCCTCCTCCGCGAATCAGCCATCGTCCGCCCTCTCCATCCGGGCGTAGACCACCTTCGAGAGCATGAGCCCCAGAGAGAAAAGGAGGATCATCGGACCGGCCATCAGGACCTGGGTGACCGGATCGGGGGGCGTCAGAAAGGCTCCCGCGACGAACATCGTCAGGATCGCATGCCTCCAGTACCTCGTGTAGACCTCGGGAGTGCAGATCCGGAGTCTCACGAGCCCGAGCATCACGACGGGAAGCTGGAAGACGAATCCCAGGGCGGCCGTCAAGGCGAAAAGGAAGCGGAAGTAGTCCCGGACCGTCAAGTTGAAGGAGATCATCGGACTCGCCATTCCGGTAAGGAAGACGAGGGCGTAGGGGACCATGACGAAGTACCCGAACGCGCACCCCCCCCCGAAGAGGGCGATGCTGAACGGAAGGTAGCGCATGACCTGCCTGCGTTCGTGCCGGTAGAGCCCGGCCCCGATGAAAGACCAGGCCTGATGGAGGACGACCGGGGCGGCGAGGATCAATCCCGCGAGCACCGCGGCCAACATGTAGGTCACGATGTCCTGAAGGGGAGTGATGGACATCAAACGCCTTGGGAGGGGGAAGCCGAAATCCTCAAGCATCCGGGCCACGTTCCGGCCGGGATATTCTTTGCCGTCCAGGATTTCTTCCCAGTGCTCCTCGATGAAGGCGTGCCGCTCCTTCTCGTAAGGGCCCAGATCCTTCGGATCCATTTTCGCGAAGGTCTCCGCGTACCACTCGGCGGCCCGTTTCTGCCAGGTGACCCGGTAAGGCCTGGTCACGACGGACATGACCGTATCCTTCATGAAGAGAAAGACGAACATCGCCAGGCCGACGGCCGCGACTGAAACGAGAAGCCGGCGCCTCAACTCGTCGAGGTGCTCGGAAAGGGTCATCTCGACCATTTCCTCGCCGTCCTTCGGTTCCCGTTCTTCCGTGCTCATCGGCTCCCGTGGCTGCTTCCCCTCCGTTTCCGGGAAGGACTCTCCCCGGAAGATCGGACGCGGCGCGGGATCATACCCGCGCCCGGTGCCGGATCACCCGCGTACAGACGGCGGGCCCGCGAATGCGGGCCCGCGCTTCGAGGATCGAGGACCGGTCCCGCAACCGGCCCTTCGGGATCCTCCGGGTCAGAGACGGAGGAAGTCCCGGATCTTGTTGAAGGCCGCGATCTCCACGTTCCATCGGGACGCGGCCAGGAACTCCGGAGTCGCCTCGAGATCGACGGCATCCTCGCCGAGAGGCTTGCGTCCCGTGATGACGAGATCGACCTCGGGGGTCATCTTGTCGTGGACGACGTTGCCGTAGCTCTCCAGGATCCTCTTCAGTTCGTCCTTCGTGAAGGGATAGACGAAGCGCCCCAGAAGGTAGATGTGCCGCTTCAGGCCCGGGGAGTAGAGATCGTTGAGGATCAGGTCGTTCTGGACGACCGGATTCATCTTGTCCTTGAGGTCGGTGATCCGGACCATCGACTTGTCCCGCTCGACGCGGACCACGATCGCGTAGGCCTTGATCGAGCCGCCGTCCTTGCCGGGCTCGACGACCCGGAAGACCATCCCCGACTTGACGAGGTCCTGGGCGCCCCGATCGATCCAGGCCAATCCCGTCATCTCGGAGGATTCGAGGATCCTGCCGTCGGGAGCACCGGGGGAATTGATCAGCTTGATCCGGTCGGCCATCGTCTGCACGTGGGCGCTCATGGCCTGTAGTTCGCGCTCCTTGGCGGCCAACTTCTTGCTCGAGGCCTCCTCGATCGAACGGCGCTCGTCCCGGGCCCTCTGCACCTTGCTGCGCTGATCGGCCAGTTGCGCCTGCAGGTTCCTCTGCGTCTGGTCCAGGTTGCGTTCCACCTGGCGCTTCTCGTCCTGGAGGCGGCTGATCTCCTCGTCCTTCGCCGAACGGACGCTCGCGAGGGTCTCATTGATCTGGTCGCGCTCCGCTCTCGTGTTGTTCAACGTGGATTCGAGACTCGCGACCTGGTCCTGGACCGAACTCAGCTTGTTCTTCGCAGCGTTCAGAATCTCGTTTAAGCTCTTGAGCGAGCCGGGGATGCCGAACGCGCCCTTGAACACCTCGAGGGTCGAGGCGAGCTTCGTCGGGGTCGTGAACTCGCTCGTCGGCGGAATGTCGGGGTTCGTGGCCTTGAACTCTCCCCGGTTGCCGACGACCTCGGAGATCGCCTTGAGCTGATTGATCCGCTCCGCGAGGCGGGCATTGGCCTCGTCCCTCTCCTTCTTCGCGGAGAGGTATTCGGCCTTGGCCTGGTCGGCCTCCGTGTGCTTGATGTAGCCGTAGCCGACGCCGCCCAGGAACAGGACCATCGGCACCAAGGCCCAGAAGATATTCACGTGCGCAATGCCACGTTCGCGAGAAACCATGCTCGTCCTCTCTGGTTCAGAGATGTTGCGGGAATCTGCAGGAACCGGGAGCCCTTGCCGGGCCGGCAGGGACAGCGCTCCCATGCGGGGAATCCTCGGGAGCCGGATGCACCGCGCTCCACGATCAGAGGAGTGTATCCCATGGACGGCCCTTCGGCAGAGCGAAGGGGGCGGCCTTCCTCCTCGGCGGGGCTCGACCCAGGATGGAGGGATGAGCGGCCGATTCTCGGCCCCATCGGAGCCCGGGTCAAGACCCGCGGGCCCTCCCTTGCGCCGGAAGCCCGGTTTCGGTAACGGGTTCCGGCCGTGAAGCCCCGAAAAGACGGGGAGAAAGAGGGGGGGGTCATGCATGATGGGACCCGGGCGGGGAGAAAGCCCCCTTCCCGGCACGGCCCCGGGAAACCCTCCCCTTCCGAACCGTAACGGAGGCCCCCGAACTCGATGGAAACATCCTCAAGGCAAATCCCGCAATCCCCTCGGCCCAGGGTCCTCGGCCTCCTCGCCGGAATCGGGGCCGGGAAGACGACCGTAGCCGGCCTGCTCGCACGGCGCGGCTGGACGATCATCGACGCGGACCGGATCGCCCGGGCGGTCCTCGAGGACGGCTACCTCCAGACCCGGATCCTCGAGGTCTTCGGCCCCGGGGTCCAGGGGAAGGACGGAAGGGTGGACCGCGAGGCCCTCGCAAAGAGGGTCTTCCGGGATCGCGAGGCTCGGCGCCGTCTCGAGGTCCTCTGCCATCCGGAGATCCAGCGGAGAATTCTCGAGGAGCTGGACCAGGCCCTCGCAGAAGGGCATCGGGTCGTTCTCGACGTCCCCCTTCTCCTCGAGAAAGGGATGGCCTCCAGGTGCGACAAGCTCCTGTTCATCGAAGCCCCTGCTCCCATCAGGAGGTCGCGGGCGAACGCGAGGGGGATCCCCCCCGAGGACTGGGCCGCGCGGGAGGCCGCCCAGTGCCCCCTCGAGGAGAAGAAGGGACGGGCGGACGCCGTCGTCGACAACTCGGGCGACCTCGCCCGCACCGAGATCTCCCTCGAGACCGCCCTCGCCCGTCTCGGGCTGGAATCCTGAAAGTCCGGGGACCGGGGTCTTCCCCTGGAAGGGAAAAACGGGCAGACTGGATTTCGACCGGATCGCCAGGAGCCGGCCGGCGATGCTTTCGGCGTCCACCCGAGACTCGCGGGGTTCCCGCCCCTTGGCCGCCAAACCCGGGGATCATTCAGGATCTCGCACCCTCCTCCCGGAGACGTTTCCGATGGCCTCCCGAGAATCCGGGCCGAAGCCGGCCCGCAGCAGCGGCAATTCCCGAACCCGCAGTTCGAAATCCAAGCTCGAGACCCTTCACCTTCTCGATCTGCAGCGATCTTCCGTCCCCGCCCTGGTCAAGCTTCTCGAGGATCTCGGCGGAGACCCCCCTCCCCAACCCAATCACCATGACCTCGTGATCCGCATCCTGCTCAAACATACCGAGCAGGGTGGACAGGTCATCGGACACGGGTTCCTGGAAGTCCTTCCCGACGGTTTCGGGTTCCTCCGATCTCCGCACTACAACTACCAGCCGGGACCGGACGACATCTACGTTTCCCCTTCCCAGATTGTGCGCTTCGGCCTCCGGGACGGAAGCGAGATCGAGGGCCCGCTGAGGCCTCCGAAGAACAACGAGAAGTACTTCGCGCTCTTCCAGGTCGGGAGCATCGAGGGGATGGACCCCGAGGCGAGGCGGAGGATGACCCCTTTCGAGGAGCTAACTCCCCGCTATCCGACAGGGAGACTTCAGCTCGAGACTTCGGGAGGGACCCTGGCCAACAGGGTCATCGACCTCCTGGCTCCGATGGGGAAGGGCCAGCGCGCACTCGTCGTCGCCCCTCCGAAAGCCGGCAAGACGATGCTCCTCCAGGGAATCGCGAACGGGATCCTCGCGAACCACGAGGACGTCCACCTGATCGTCCTCCTCGTCGATGAGCGGCCGGAGGAGGTCACCGACATGCGCGAGGCCGTCCGCTCGGAACGGGCCGAGGTCGTCGCCTCGACCTTCGACGAGGCCCCGATCCGGCACATGCACGCGATGAAGATGGTCCTCGGCAAGGCCAAGCGCCTCGTCGAGCGTGGGAAGGACGTCGTCATCCTCCTGGACTCGATCACGAGGCTCGCCCGCGCGAGCAACGTCGACTCCCCGAGCAGCGGCAAGCTCCTCTCCGGAGGGCTCGATCCGACCGCCATGCAGCGCCCCAAGGCCTTCTTCGGGGCGGCGAGGGACCTGGACGGAGCCGGTTCCCTGACGATCGTCGCGACCGCCCTCATCGACACCGGCAGCAGGATGGACGAGGTCATCTTCGAGGAGTTCAAGGGGACCGGAAACTGCGAGATCGTGCTCGACCGCGGGCTCGCGGACCGCCGGATCTTCCCCGCGATCGACGTCCTCAAGACCGGGACGAGGAGGGAGGAACTCCTCTTGACCGAGGAGGATCTCCACCGAGTTCACGTCCTCCGCAAGGTCCTCGCGGGCATGCCCCCTCACGAGGCCACCGAACTCCTCCTCGACAAGCTGAAGCGGAGCACTTCGAACCGCGAGTTCCTCTCCTCTCTCCGCGCGGATTGAAGGAGGCGCGGGCCTATCGCAGGGCCGCGTGGAAGCCGAAGCCTCCAAGGTGATTCTCGACCTTGAGCAGTAGGACGTTGCGCCCCTTCCGGACCTCGACCGGGAGGCGCTCCTGCTCGGGCTCCGAACCGCGGATGACGAGCCGGCGGCGGAGAAGCCGCCCGTTCCACCAGACCTTGAAGCCGTCGTCGGTCCCGAGGAGGAGCGTCCCCTTCCTCGAAGTCTCGGAGGAGATCTCCGCCAGGGCGTAGACGACGACATCCTCCCCCGGTTCGAAGACCCTCCGCAGATCGACGTAGCCGTCGGGAACCTTCGAGACTTCTACTTCGAACCAGCCGGTCCTCCCCGAACCGAGAACCGGGAAGGACGAATCCTTCCACTCCCTCGAGGAGGGGAAATCCCCGGGGTTTTTCTCGGGGGGAAACAGAAGGTCGAGCCCCTTCCTGCCGGGGTTCGGAAAGGGCCCGCAGACCAGGAACCGTCGCAGGCAATCGCGGTAGGGAAGGAAACGGAGGCGATCCAACCAGAGCGTGCCGGATTCCGCCTCGAGGACCAGCAGGGCCTCCCCTCCAGGCGTCGTCACCGGACTTCCGGTCAGGATCCTGGTCCCCGTCCCCTCGCGCAGATTCAAAGGGGTCTTCGTTCCCAGGAGATCGATCGACCCCTTCTGCGGCGCTCCGTTCTCGGCCAGGCGGAACTCGGGAAGCCATCTTCCCGCGGGGAGGGAGGGCAGGAGGAGCCGCACCTTCTTTCCCGCGGGCAGCGCGAGGACGGCGGCCCCCGAGAGCCCCGCCTCCCTTCCAGCGGGGGCGAGCAGGAAGGATCGCGCGCCCTCGAGGTCCTCGGCCTCGAAGCCGAGCCGCGGGGGCCGTGGAGGATCGGCCCTCAGGGGCCAGGGGGGAGGAGCATCGTCTTCCCTCCCTTGCGCATCCTCCGCGTACCAGAACGCGAGACTCGCGTAGCGGACGCCCTCCGTGTCGTTCGTCCCCCCATGCTCGAGTTCGAAGCGGAAGCTCCTCTCGAAGGAGACAGGGTCGGGGACGTGGAAGCGGCAGACCGCGATCCTCCCCTCCTCCTCCTTGACCGCGAGCGAGGCGAAGGGATGGGCGAAGAGCCCGCCTCGGAAGTACCAGGCTCCGTCGAAATAATCCTCGGTTCCCGTTCCCCGGAACCGGATCTTCCCGTCCGCCCGGATCTCCTCGTCGCCCTCGAGAAAGGAGAGTCCCCGACCCCCGGAATCCATCCAGCAACAGAGCCCGACGAAGTGGCCCGGCCCCCCAGCTTCCAGGATGCGGACTGGACGCCCCCGCCGGGTCTCCGCGATCCGGTAGGCGGCATGGAGATACCTCGGGGGGACGGGGAAAGAGCCCGGACTCCAGGCCCACCGGAAATCGAAGGGTAGGGGGGGAGCCTCCCCATCCTCCTGCAGAAGGACGATCCGGCATTCCTCGAGGAAGGGCATCGGCAGGTGGAACCACCTCGCCCCTCCGACGCCGCCGAGCACGGAGGTCTGGAAACCCGCCCCCCCGCGGGCGCATCCCATAAACTCCCGCAGGGGAACGTCGATCGCGGGAAGTTCCGCGCCGTCGAAGAAGATCCTGCAACGGACCGAGGAGGAGAGCCGCGACCATGGAAGCCGGAAACGCAGTCCGCGAAGGACGCCCGGACCTTCGAGGCGGCAGAGTTCCACCGAGCGGCGCAGGGTCCCGTCCGGGAGTCCCCCCGCGCGGGTTCCCGGCTCCTCGACCCCGAACCGCGCCCAGGCGGCCGCGAAACGGGCCTCGACCTCGGAAACGGGCCGCTTCCAATCTCCCCCCTCGTGCAGGATCCCGTATCCGATCTGGTAGTAACAGTCGAGATCCGGATCACGTTCCGGGGAAAGGGTCGCGAGCAGACCGCCCCGGAAGGCCATCGGGCGATGGGAGAGCTTACCTCCTCCGACACCTCCCGCGGGGAGACCTGAGGGCAGGGCGCCTTTTCCGCGTCCCGCCGCCTTTCCGGAGAACAGGCCGGCGAAAAGGCCGTCGAAGAGGACGCGTCCGTCCCCGAGGCTCAGCAGCCGCAACCGTCCTTTCGGGTTCGCGGACCAGATCCGCTGCACGAGTCCCGATCCTCGGACCCGGAGCAGGACCTTCCGCCCCTTCCTCTCGCCGGCGAAGTTCCCGTGGTCCCGGTTCCCACCGGTCGGATCCCCTGAGGAGACCTGCCGGGCCTCGAGTTCCGGAGGCCGCCAGAGATCCTGCAGGCCCTGGAGGGAAAGGAACCCCACACACAGGAGAGCGAACATCGGAGAGGATCCTCCTTGAATCCCCGGGGGAGTCCGCGGCGAGACCCGGGCCGTCCCGGAAAAAAGGAGCGAAACTGGTCAGGACCCCTTGCGCTTCAGGAGCCCCTTCAAACGTTCGAGTTCCTTGCGCAAGGCCTCCTGCTTCTGCTCGAGTTCGCGGAGTTTCTCGAGAATCTCCGGCTGTTCCCCGCCGATCCGCCCGCCCTCGCGCCCCTTCGGGCCTTCGTTCTTCCGTGCGGAGCGAGCAGCCTTCGCCTTCGCGGAAGGGCGCGGAGGCCTCTTTCGGTTTGGAAGCCGTCTCGGAGACTTCGCCGGGGAAGCTTTTCTCCCCTTCCCTGGCGCCCGGATCGGAGCCCTCCCGCCGACCGGCTTCTTCGAAGGGATCCCGAGCCACCGGCTGATCCGGTTCGCGAGAAGCGGGGGCGGGAGATAGCCGGTGAAACGCCCGAGGACCCTCCCTCCGGGCGCCTGGAGGACGACGTGCGGAATCCCGCTGACCCCGAACTCGTCGGCCAACCGTTCCTGTTTGTCGACGTCGATCCTCACCGGAACGACCTTCTGGAGAAGCCGGCGCACCTCCGGGGCCTCGAAGCTCCGTTCGAGGCGCTTGCAGGGCGCGCACCAGTCGGCCCGGAAATCGAGGAGGAGGGGTCTCCCGCTTCGAGCGGAGAGGTCCTCGGCCTTCCGGTAATCCGTCAACCACCGGACCCGATCCGATGCGGTCGCCGCCGGTGGCACGATCCCTCCCGGCTTCGGCGCCCTTCCCCCGAGAAAGGCCTGGATCTCGAGGGTCTTCCCTCCCCTGCGGACCTCGAGGGCGAGCGGACGCCCGGCCCCGGTCCGCCGGATCAGGCTCACGAGGTCATCGAGATCGCGCGCGGGAATTCCGCCCGCGGAGAGGACGACGTCCCCCTTTTTCAGACCGGCCTTCGCGGCCGCTCCCCCCGGTTCGACGCGATCGATCCAGATCCGGCCTCCTTCCTCCTGCGCGAGTTCGACACCGAGGACCCCGGGCACCCTCGCCTGCGGCCGGTTTCCGACCGCCTTTGCGGTTTTCCGTCCCTTCTTCCCGGAAACCCTTCCGTTCCCCGACGCGTTCTTCCGTTCGGGTCGCGCGCTCAGGACGAGGGCGAGATCGAAGCGCTTCCCGGATCGCTCGATACCGAGCCGCACCTTCGCCCCGGCCTTCTTCGCAGCGATCCAGTCGAAAAGCTGTTCGGAGTTCCGGAGCTTCTTCCCGTCCGCGGCGATGATCAGGTCGCCGATCTTCAATCCCCCCTTCGCGGCGGGGGACCCCGGAAGGACCTCGACGATCCGCGGGAGCCCGCTCCTCCCCTCGGAAATCGAGATTCCGAGGAACCCTCCCTCCTGGGCTGCGAGCGGAAGAACGAGGAGGAACATCGGGAGAAGGACGTTCAGGGCTCTGGCGTTCATCGAAACCTCCAGGATGATTCGAGCGGCGGCCATTGTGAACCGCCGGGCGCGGACTGGGAAGACGGGGCGGGGACCGAAAGCCTCCCGGGCGCGATCCCCCGCCCTCCCGCGGATCCCGCTCGCGCAAAGGTCACGGGAGGGAATCCGCCCCCTTCCTCGGGGATACGAGCGGGCGGCGCTGGGTTTCAGTTCCCCTTCTTCCGTGCTGCTTTCAGATACCCGAGACCGAATCCCTCTTCCTCATTCCCGAAGACCGCATCAAGGCTGTCCGGAATGGCCTCGAGACTCTCGTTGACATCGAGGGCTTCCGCCGCGGCCACGAGGGACTCCTCGGCCGACATCCCTTCCGCGTCCTCGAACAGGGACTCCGGACCCCCGGGAGGCTCGAGAATCCCCTCACAGGCGAAACGGACGAGCATCATCCCGAGATTGAAATCGTCGAGACCGACCGCGGCCTGAATCGTCCGAAAGGACTTCTTCCCGTCCAGCAGGGAGAGGACTTTGATCTCGATCGCGTCGAGGCACATTTCCGCGATCCTTGCGAAGAGATCCGGGGACGGCACGATCTCCTGATCCATGTCGGGGAAGACCCTCTGGATCCTTTTCCAGTCATCGATCCTCTTGTGCCCCTCGAGCAGGAGGGGCATGACCGGAAGACCCGCGTCGAACTTGGTCACGAAGTCGGGCAGCTCGGCCTGCGCGGTGTAACGGAACGCGCAGTCCTTCGTGTCCTGGAGAAAATCGTAGACCCATTCCGCGCCGGTCGTCCTGAGCTGCGTCTTGATCTCTCCCTCCTTCAGGAAGCCCTGCTCCAAGAGCGAGAGGAGGATCGGTCTCCCCTCGACCGTCCGGGCCTCGTTCACGATTTCGTGCAGGTCCTTCGGGATCTCCCGCCATTTCGTCTGCCCCTGACCGTGGATCAGTCTCTGCTTGAGCCGGTGCGGATCGATGAAGGCGACCGAACCGTTCCGCATCCAGAGATCCAGGCGGTCCTTCTGGTCCTCGAGAAGGAGAACCCCCGAATGCTTTCCGGCGCTCAGGAGCTGGAGAAGTTCTTCCAGGGTGATGAAAGCGGATCTTCCGGCGAAGTCGAAATCGGGAACCGCCTCCTCCGTCAGGACCTTGTCCACGACTCGTCCGAAATCCGCTATCGCCGCCGCGGAAAGGACGCCGCCGAGAAGGAACTCGGCGGCTTTCATCGGGTCGCGGTCGAAGCGAGCCCGGTCGAAGAACTCCGCATATCCCTTGCGAAGTCGCGAGAAGAGGACTTCGGCCATCAGGTCCCGGGTCTCGCCGGGAGTGGCCTCGAAGCGGACCTTCCTCCTGAAGAGGTCCCGAACCCGATCCATCAGGTGGAGATAGTCCTTCTCCGCCTCCTCCCGCTTTCCGGTGACCATGGCCTGTACGGTCTCGAGGATCTGGACCGAGAGGTCGACGACGCGGGCGGCCTTCGCGTCCACGCTCATGCCCCCCCCTTCGGTCATCGCTCCTCCGTTCCCCGCCCCCGGCGCCGGGGACCCCCTTCCCCGGACGGCCGTTCCGGCGGCCCCGCTTGCGGCCCGAGGCCCTCGGCTCTATTCCATCGGCCGACCCGTAGGGGTTCCTTGACCGGGGGAAGGCGGGGAAGATCCCCCTCTTAGAGGTCTCCTCGTGCGGAAGAGGACCGTCCGGACGGCAGGAACCGATGGCAAGGAAGAAAGCGCGCAGAACCATGGATCGAGCAGTCCTCCTCCTCGCGGGTCTGACGGCGGTCCATCTCGGACTTTTTCTCTTCGGCACCCTCCCCCGGCCCTTCGTCGAAACCTGGTTCGCCGGGCGGATCACCCCGTTCCTTCGCTACGTCTTCTCCGCACCTCTTTCACTTCTCCCGGTCTCCCTGTCCCAGGTCCTGCTCCTCCTTCTCGCAGCCGCGGGGACCTGGCTCCTGTTCCGCGCATGCACGGGGAGGCCTCCCCAGGACACGATCCGGAAGCTCGTCCTCCTCGCCACCCTCCTCTGCAACCTCTATCTGGCGGGCTTCGGTTGGCTCTACCACAGCCCCCCTCTCCGCGAACGGCTCGGGTGGAAGGATCCCGAGAAACCCGTCGAGGCCTTCGAGAGGACCGCCCTCCGACTCGCGGAGGAAGCGGCGCGTCTCCGCTGCCCTCCCCCCCCGGATTCGGAGGGGACCTTCTTCCCGGATCTCCGCCCGGCCCTGGTCTCCGCCCTCGGATCGGTGGGCGCTAAAGGAATCCCTCCTTTCCGGCTCAAGCCCGCCCTGCCCCGAGGCTTCCTCCTCCGGCTCCGGACCTCCGGGGTCTTCTCCCCCTTCACGCAGGAAGCCCATTACGATCCGGGGCTCAGCCCATTCGACCTCCCCTTCGTCGCGGCCCACGAGGCCGCGCACCTCGCGGGTTTCGCCCCCGAGCAGGAAGCGGACTTCCTCGCTTGGCTCGCGACCCGGAGATCGACCGACCGCTTCGTCCGATACAGCGGAACCCTCGCGGCCCTCTCGAAGTTCGAGCGTTCCGCCTCCGCGACCCTGGTCGAAACCATGCGCAAGCGCGCCGGACCGGGGGTTCTCGAGGACCGCAGGCTCGCGGCGGAGGCCTTCCGGCGATACGAATGGAAAGCGATGGCCCGGATCTCCCGCCGGATTTACGACAGGATGCTCAAGGCCCAAGGGGTCGAGGAG
>Ga0256830_1000291_pt1 | contig 44177 bp, 34 predicted proteins | sample 128326metaG_FD_190537 | JGI IMG/M metagenome (GOLD analysis project Ga0256830, IMG submission 190537) | Hydrothermal vent microbial communities from Lau Basin, Pacific Ocean - 128-326 | ecosystem: Environmental > Aquatic > Marine > Hydrothermal vents | place: Pacific Ocean: Lau Basin | collected...
TCCAGGTGGTTATACTTATACACCTCTGGCTGACGCCAGTGGTTTTGATTTTTTTAAGTTTCGTGCCTGTGACCCATACGATGCATGCTCAGATGAAATGACTATTTTTATCACGATTACTGACGGTGAGGTTGCTGATGAATTGAGCATAGATCTCACACCTGACGATGGTCAGGTGAATGGCTTGGTTATTCTATCAAAAACGGAGCTAGCAGAAATTGCGCCTGATAATACGTATACCTACCCACTCGGCGGATATTTTTTTAGCATCGAAGATGTTCCTATGAATGATGATGGGTCTCCCGCTCAAACCGTTGTTACGATTCAGTTAGCTGCTGGCGTGGATATTCCAGACAATGCCGAGGTTCGCAAACTTGATAATACTGGTGTATGGCAAACAGTCAGTAATGTCGCGAGTGTGAATACCTCTAGTGCTATTTTTGATCGAGTGAATAAAAAAATCATTCTAAGCTTGGTTGATAATGATATTTTTGATTTGAATCCAGAGCTAGGCATTATTAACGATCCGATTGCTCTGGGTTTTGCACCGAATAATGCGCCGGATGATGCTGATGGTGATGGTGATGGATTCACAGACGGCAATGATGCCTATCCAAATGACCCTAATCGAGCCATTAATTGTCCAGCGGGTCAGTATGGTGCATTTGAGTGTGTTACAGCAGCACCCGGTTATTTTGTGGCTGAAAGCGGACAGATCGTGCCAACGGCTTGCCCACTTGGATCCTTTTCTGCTGCTAGTGGAGCCGTCGCGTGCACAGCCGCCGCTTTGGGAAATTATGTAGATACCACCGGCTCATCAAGCACGCAGATTTGCCCTGAAGGCACAACCACTGCATCGACCGGATCTATCAACGCTCAGGCATGTTTGCCAATCAACGATAATACCGCGCCCGATAATAGTAGTAACGATGCTAAAGCTAGTAATACGGATAGTAGCGATGCTGACACGAGTAACACGGTTAGTGTAGGTGGATTCGGTATCTGGTTTGCCATTGTATTGTTCGCCAATGTTTTCGTGCGACTTGTGCTGAAAAACCGCAGAACAATATTTTAATTGTGGTTTATTCCCTATTTCCGAAGATCTACTCAAGTTTTACTTTACGAGAGACGATATTAGTTAAGCAATGAATATTTTCTTGAGTATTCACAAAGCAGATGATTTAATCATTAACATGAAGAATTCGAATATAAACCAAGACACTGAAGAATTACGCGATAGGATTATAGATGCGGCTGAAAATCGCTTTCTAACCTACGGTTTTGGAAAAACCACCATGGCTGAAATTGCCAAAGACGCTCATATGTCAGCGGCCAATCTTTATCGGTATTTTCAAAATAAACACGATATTGCAGGGTGTTGCGCTGAAAGGTGCATGGACGACCGCAACGAAAAGCTTCGCATTGCCGTACGCCAGGCCCATTTATCTGCAGCAGAGAAACTACTGGTTTTCGCTACAGAAGCTTTTAAGTTTAATCTCGACATGCATAAAGACAGACCTAAAATTAATGAGTTAGTTGATCTTATCTCAAGCCAACAACAAGGACTCGTCAAAGCAAAAATTGCTGCACAAGTCTCTCTAATTGCCGAAATTTTATCTTTGGGTGTCGAATCAGGAGAGTTTGAAATAGATGATGTGATAGCGACAGCAGGAACCGTTTATATCAGTTTAATTGTTTTTGATGTACCGACTTTCTTATCACTGTATTCTAAAGAAGAATTTGAAACGATGGCGGCCAACGTAGTCAATTTATTGCTGAAAGGCTTGGAGAAACGCTAATTTTTGGACGGCAGAGAATACGCCAGCGGCTTGAAGCTGGTTTTTTAATATCCATGCACTGAATATTGTATTTTTTATTTTGTGTTTATTATTTACCATTCACCTCTGTAAAAGTGGAGTTTTATTATGAAAAACTTTGAGCAAGCTTTCGGTCATTGGATACTCAAATACCGTTGGTTAGTGATTATCTTAAGCCTCATTCTGGTATTTGCTGCTGCATCAGGGGGCAAACATCTCAAATTCACGACGGATTATCGCGTGTTTTTTAGTGCTGATAATCCTGAGTTACTGGCCTTCCAAGATTTAGAAAACACCTATACCAAAAACGATAATGTACTTTTTGTTCTCACGCCCAAAAGTGGCGAAGTATTTACCACCGAATCATTGGAGGCCGTGGAGTGGCTAACTGAGCAATCTTGGCAAATGCCCTACTCCATTCGGGTAGACTCGCTTACCAACTTTCAACACAGCTGGGCTGAGGAAGATGACCTCGTCGTTGAAGACTTGGTTTCTGATGCAGCTAGTTTGACTACTGACGATCTTAAAAAAATCAAGCAAATCGCTTTGCATGAACCCTTGCTCGTTAATAGGTTGATTGCACCGGATGCCAGAGTTACCGGTGTCAATATAACCATTCAGTTACCCGGTATCAATGAAACCGTAGAAACACCCGCCGTTGTTGCATTTGCTCGTGATATTTCGCAACAACTAAAAAGCAAATATCCATCAATGGAAGTTCACTTAACCGGCATGGTGTTAATGAATAATGCATTTTCTGAAGCATCAATGCTCGACATGCAAACACTCATACCTTTGAGTTTTGCGGTTATGTTAATTAGCCTAGGATTATTAATAAAAGGATTTACCGGCACACTAGCCACTTTGAGTGTAATAGGTTTGAGTATCGCAGCAGCTATGGGTGCGGGCGGCTATTTGGGTTTTCCAATTTCACCGCCTTCAGCGAGTTCCCCCATCATCATATTAACCATCGCCATTGCAAATTCGGTTCACATCCTGGTTTCCATTTTACAACAGATTAGAAAGGGCTTAACAAAAAATGCAGCAATTGTTGAATCTCTCAGAATTAATCTACAACCTGTTACGTTAGCCAGTGTGACCACGGCAATCGGCTTTTTAACCATGAATTTTTCAGATGTGCCGCCGTTTCAACACTTGGGTAATTTTGTTGCGATGGGCGTTTTAACTTCATTGATTTTATCACTTACTTTTTTACCCGCCTTAATGTCTTTTCTACCGATTAAAGCCAAACCAAGAGCGGAGAATTATAAAGACCCTTTCGAAAGATTTGGTCATTTTGTTGTTGAGAAGCGCAAGGTATTTTTTTGGAGCTCCTTGCTTGTTATTGTCACGCTCATTAGCTTTCTTCCGCGCAATGAATTAAACGATGTTTTTGTCAACTACTTCGACGAAAGCGTCGCATTTAGAGTAGATACCGATTATGCAACGGAACATTTAACCGGTACATACAACATCTCTTATTCTTTAGAAGCCAAAGGCAAAGGCGGTATTAGCACGCCTGAGTTCATGCAGGAAGTGGATGCTTTTGCGCAATGGTTTAAAGAGCAGCCCGAAACAATCCATGTCAGCACCTACACCGATATTTTAAAAAAATTAAACAAAAATATGCATGGTGATGATGATGCGTGGTACAAATTACCTGATGAGAGAGATCTAGCCGCGCAATACCTACTGCTTTATGAAATGTCATTGCCGTATGGTTTAGACTTAAACAATCAAATTAATATCGATAAGTCTGCAACCCGATTTGTGGTCACTTTGATAACCTTATCTTCCAATGAACTGATCTCGTTATCAGCACGTGCGAATCAATGGCTACAAGACAATACCACACACATTACTAAATACGCAGCATCTGGCCCCTCGGTTATGTTTGCGAATATTGGAAAGAGAAATATTCAAAGCATGTTGTTAGGAACCACCATTGCATTATTATTAATCTCTTTCATTCTAATTATCGCCTTTCGTTCATTCAAAATGGGAATTGTGAGTCTCATTCCTAATCTTGCTCCCGCCGCTCTTGGATTCGGTTTATGGGGAATAATGGTCGGCGAAGTTGGCCTGGCACTCTCGGTGGTCAGTGGAATGACACTGGGAATTGTGGTTGATGATACCGTCCACTTTCTAAGTAAATATCTCAGAGCAAGGCGTGAAATGGGCTATGATGCGGCAAATGCCGTACGTTATGCATTTACCACCGTAGGGCGTGCTCTGTTAATAACATCTATCGTATTAGTGCTTGGTTTTTCTGTCTTAGCGCTTTCAAGCTTTGAACTTAATTCAGGCATGGGGCTATTGACCGCTATTATTATTACCTTTGCAATATTGGCTGATTTTCTATTTTTGCCAACGCTATTAATCAAACTTGAGGAGAAGAAAAATGCAAAAGCTACTGTTGATCCCGCTACTATCACTCATACTTCCGCTTAATGTATCTGCTACAACCGCTGAAGATAGAGGCATGCAAATAGCCATTGAAGCTGATCAGCGAGATACCGGCTGGCGTGACCAGCAAGCAAAAATTGTTATGACGCTACGCAATAAACAAGGTGATGAAACAACACGCGAAAATCGCATGAGCATCTTAGAGGTTGCAGATGATGGTGATAAAAGTCTCATCGTATTCGACACACCTGCAGATGTTAAAGGCACTGCATTTTTAAGCCATACACATTCTCTAAGGGCCGATGATCAGTGGTTATTTTTACCCGCATTAAAAAGGATAAAGCGCATCTCTTCGTCCAATAAATCAGGACCGTTCATGGGAACTGAATTTGCCTATGAGGACTTATCATCTCAAGAAGTAGAGAAATATGCCTATAAATACCTTAGAGATGAAGAAAGTAATGGGTATCAAACTTTTGTGATTGAACGAATTCCCCAGTATAAAAATTCAGGATATAAACGCCAATTAGTCTGGATAGATAAAACCATGTATCAGCCGGTCAAGATCGAATATTATGACCGCAAGGGAGAATTGCTTAAAACCTTGACTTACCATGAGTACAAGCAATATTTAGACAAATTTTGGCGTTCAAGTCGGATGGAAATGATCAACCATCAAACAGCAAAAAGTACGACACTCTCTTGGTTTGACTATAAATTTAATACCGGCCTAAAAGATAGAAATTTTGATAAAAATAGCCTTAAAAGAGCACGCTAGGTCATAAAAATGAATCCATCAAATGAAACGATTCATTTTTTTTATCTGATCTTGCTCTTACTAGGAATAACATCAACCAGTATAGCGGCTGAATGGTCCGGAAATCTATCGACCGAAGTGCGTGGATTTAAGAATAATGCTCCATCGGATCAACAAGAAGATCTCTATTCATCCATCGCATTTAAACCTGAGTTTTTTCATCAATGGGAAAATGGCCAATCAATTACATTTTCTGCATTCGGGCGAGCAAGTGATAATAATGAATCTCGAACCCGTGCTGATATCCGGGAACTCTACTGGAACTATAGTGCCGATGCATGGGAGTTACGACTCGGTATTCGTAAGATTTTTTGGGGCGTCACCGAATCAGTACATCTGGTTGATATCATCAATCAAACTGATTTAGTGGAAGGGTTTTATGGTGAAGAGAAACTCGGTCAACCGATGCTAAATTTTGCGTGGATTACGGATCTAGGCACGACCGACTTTTTTATACTACCAGGATTTAGAGAGAGAAATTTTTCAAGTCAAGATGCCCGCTTACGCCCTGCACTTCCGATTAATTCAAATAATGCTGTTTATGAATCTTCGCGAGAAAAGCAACGCATCGATGCAGCGGTACGTTGGTCTCACTATTTTGGCGATTGGGATATTGGAATCAGTCATTTCTATGGCACCAGTAGAGAACCGCGGTTAGTCTTTGAGAGTGGGCGGCTAGTACCGAACTATGACATCATTAACCAAACCGGCTTAGACTTGCAATCCACGTTAGGAAGCTGGCTTTGGAAAACAGAAATTATCCGCCGTAGTTCCAATATAAAGACCTATTATGCGTCCGCAATTGGGCTTGAGTACAGTTTCTTTGACCTAAATTCAACCGGTGTTGATATCGGCCTGGTGACAGAGTGGTTATATGATTCAAGAGAGCAACAAGCCACAACGCCTTTTGACAATGATACTATGTTCGGTTTGCGATTTGCGTTAAATGATGCGCAAAGTGCTGAATTTCTCGCCGCAATTATTATCGACAATAATAATAAAGGCAATATCTTTAGCCTAGAGGCTAGTCGACGAGTGGGAGAGCAATTTAAACTGAGTATTGAGGCTAATCTATTTCAGAATATTGACACAAATACGCTCTTGGCATCCTTTGCAAACGATGATTATGCTCAAATCGAACTGGCCTATTATTTCTAAACAGCTTATTACTTCGGAAAATTTAGAGTAAGATAATCACTATACCCGTGGCGTTATGGATTAAGGCATCTGTTAGCGGCCTTTACATTCAATACTAGGAATTGGCAAATCAATGGAATATCGTAAATTAGGCCGTACAGGATTAGATATCAGCGTTATTGGTCTGGGTACTATGACTTGGGGTTTTCAAAACTCGCAAGCCGAAGGCTTTGCGCAAATGGACTATGCGCTTGAACAAGGCGTAAATTTTTTTGATACCGCCGAAATGTACGCGGTTCCCCCCTCTAAAGATACCTTTGGAAGCACCGAGACGATTATTGGCAATTGGTTTGCCTCACGAAAAAATCGTGAAAAAGTCATTCTTGCGTCGAAAATTACCGGGCCAGGCTTACCCTGGGTAAGAGGTGGCACGTACAAAATAGACCAAAAAAATATTCTACTCGCCGTTGAAGCTAGCTTAAAAAGATTGCAAACAGAGTATATCGACCTTTATCAATTGCACTGGCCCAACCGAGGCTCTTATCATTTTGGACAAATCTGGAATTACGCACCTAAATTTGATGCCAAAGCCGAGGAAGATAATTTTCTAGAGGTATTGCATACCTTTCACACCTTAATTCAAGCCGGGAAAATTCGGCATATTGGTTTATCCAATGAAACCGCGTGGGGAATGACTAAATGGTTGCAAATAGCGCAACAAAATAATCTTCCACGTTTTGCTTCCATACAAAATGAATATTCGTTACTGTGCCGCATTTTTGAACCCGATCTAAGTGAAATTGCCTTGCATGAAGACTGTGGTTTACTCGCATGGTCTCCGCTCTCAAGAGGCATGCTAAGCGGTAAGTACCTGGATGGTGCTCGCCCTGAAGGTGCGCGATTAACCATTGAGACACGCCCAGAACACCGTATAAGACCCCAAACTGACGACGCGATTAAAAAGTATGTCGAGCTGGCGGCAAAAAACCAATTAGATGCTTGTCAGATGGCCTTGTCATTTGTGAATAACCAGCCTTTTGTCAGCTCTACGCTGATTGGTGCGACCAATATGGAGCAGTTAAAAACTAATATCGATTCTATTTCGCTTAAACTCTCTCCAGAGGTCAAACAGGAAATAGAAAATATAAGACGCGATTACCCCTTACTTTATTAAAATAAATCACAACTGCTCTACGTCAGAGCACATCACTGCTCTCGCAGTTTCAATCATAATTGTTTCAGTTGGTACATCACCTGGAAAACCCTCAGCGGCTCCAGTATCAACTTGTTCTATACTGTCAACTACCCTCATGTCGCTAATTACCTGTCCAAACACCGCATAGCCCCACCCAGCAGCTGTATCTGATCTATAATTTAAGAAATCATTATCAACGGTATTAATAAAAAATTGAGACGTTGCCGAATCCCGCGTATTAGTACGGGCCATTGCAATCGTACCCCTTTTATTCAATAAACCATTATTTGCTTCACTAACGATAGGTGATTTTGTTGTTTTTTTATTTAAATCCGCATCATAACCACCACCCTGGATCATGAAACTTTCTCTCACTCGATGAAAAATAGTCCCATCGTAAAAGCCATCATTGGTATATTCCAAAAAATTAGCCACAGTAATCGGTGCTTTACTTCGATCTAAGTCAATCACTATATCGCCTTCAGTCGTACTAAGAATCACACACCCAAATTCCTCCTCTTCTGATGCACAACCTGCGACCAAAAGAGAAACCAAAATTACCGCTACAGTTTTAATTTTCATTTTATATAAATAATATTCTCATTTGTAATAAGGAATAAGCATTACATTTAACTACCTAAATATCAATCAACTCCACTATGGACATGTCAGTATTATCGGCATAAGTAACAAAGACTAGAACCTCTGCTTACACTTTACTTAAAAACAGGTCTCTCCTCTTCAGGCGACCAATACCAGTTCTTCTGCTGAGATTTCAATTGCACGCCACCAATCCAACGCTCACGGGTTGGCAAGTCCATCCAATTCAATTCACCCGCTAAAAGTTGTTTGCCAATCTCAGTGATAACTAAGAGTTCACGAAACATGGGAGGTTCACTACTATCGCATGATTGTACAGCAAGCGCCGCCGGCGTATTTTCCCATAAACCGCGCAGAATATACAAAAACATAATGTCACCTAAAAACGGCAGCGGTTCTGATTCAGACATCAAAAAATGGAATGTCGGGGCCGCCTGGATTGGCCCATCCCGGTTGATTATTTTTAAGGCTAATTGCTCGGTTAAGCTTAAGCCATTCGATGTCCACGGCAATTCTTGCAACATCCGTTTAAGTGCGCTTGGCATAAAGGGTAATAACGCCATTTGCTTAGAACTCAGTATTGACAACTCGGTAGGATCAACCGAAGTATAGGCATTCCAACAACGTGCTCCAAATACTGTCATCGCTGTTGTTACTTTCTTTCGTTGTTGCCATAGTACAAAAATATTCTCAGGCTGTCGACATAACTGACCTATTCCAATAAAGTGGTTTACGCCAGGATATTGCCCGATTTGAATTAACTCAAGCTTAATACCCTCTAAGCTCACATTCGATAAATGATATAGCACATAGGCTAAGCAAAGCTGATCAAACGGATCATGCTCGAACCATAGAACGAGTCTCTCATATTTTTGATTATTTTCACTTCCTATGTTTCTCAACACTTCTTCTACATGCGCGATTTCTTCATAAGCACTTTTGTCTCTTTTAACGGGCACGTAATCCATGTAAGCAGAATTAATAAACTTAGCGCGTATATTAATAAATGTTTTAATTGGATCGACTGTCGGCACTGGCCCTTGGGCAAAGGGATTACTAATTCCTAAAAAATCCCCGTTAAATCCACAGGTGCGCAACGCTTTGTGGATATCATCTCCACAACGGATATGTAGAGTTCTCAAATCATTATCAAGACATGCTTTCTTAGTTTGTATTTTCTTTTGAGCAATATTTATGAATTCAATATGCGCTTTAAGCTTCGCCCAACTCGCCAGACCATTTTCTTTAGCAATGACATACTGAACATGTGCGAGCTTAATGCCATTAGGCAATTCCAGCTTCGGATACCGGACAACTACACGCTCTAGTGATAAAGAGCAACCCGATTTAACTCCTTTCAATAATCTCTTGGCCTCTTTTTTCAAATGCTCTAAAGATAAAGACTTAACTCGGTTGTTTTGAGAACAAATGACCAGCCTTGCATCTTGCAAGTTGGGAGAAAAATTGGAATTTCCTGCTTCGGGATGAGTTTCGTGAATCAGCTTAATTGCTGCGGTATCACCACTTTGGTAGCGATTGAGCAACACTTTTGCTTGCGCAAGATGATGAGTATAACGGTTACGATCTGACATACGATTCTCCTATTCTACCGCATCCGCTCAACGGCTGAAAAAATCGTATGAGAAACAATATTTATAAGAAATACCCTTGCCAGGCAAGGCCTTTTCCGCGGATGGGATACGCACAAGGAGCGTAGGCATATAGTGCGTTTATTTTAAGTCCTTGTCAATATCGTATATCTTTTTAAAGATGTTCCCGCTAAGTGCGGAATGGGTCACTGTTTTTCCGTTCCATGGGCCATCCCTGGCCCGTCCCGCGTCCATCCCTGGCGCTAGTCACTGCAAAACAGTGACCCATTCCTTTGTGAATCTATTAGTGTGAGCTACTGATCTTTTCAGTTTTATGACGGGTGCTCAACGGAAAAAAACGTCTTCAACTCTGTCAATATCAATAATAACACCTTGGTCATCAACATCAATTAACTCAACTGTTTGAGCATGTTCCTGCAGCATGTTCTGCGCTCCACAATCTCCAGAGAGAAGACAGAGTTGAGAATAATAGTGACGGGAAAATCCAACAGGGTTTCCGCGTTGCATATTGTATCGTGGAGCAACGATTTGATGTTTTTGCAGTGACTTTTTTAATGCGGATAAAGTACTGACCTGTATGTAAGGCATATCGGATAACGCTATAAACCATCCATCCCATTCTGAATTTTGAGTTACACCGAAAGACAAACTCTCTCCCATTCCCTTATCTGCACCTGGGCAAATTAAATAGTTTATTTGCAATCGTATTAAGAGTTCCTGCACTTGAACATCTTCAGGATTAATAATGACACTAATAAGATCAAAACACTGTCGATATACAGCAAAAGTCTCGAGCAACATAGGTCTGTCATTTATCAGCGTTAACAGCTTATTCTGTCCAAAACGTGTACTACGACCTGCTGCGAGAAGTATGACGCCAAACTTCTTATTCAACATTATTTTTTTTCGCAATCACTTCAGCCATTATTGATATAGCGATTTCAGCCGGACGTTTGCTTCTTATATCAATACCGGCGGGGCCGTGTAAGCGGGCAATTTGCTCTTCAGATAAATCTAATTGACGAAGCCGTTCTCTTCTTTTTTGATGGGTTTTCCTCGATCCCATCGCGGCGACATAGAAAGCCGGTGATCTCAATGCTTCCATTAAGGCCATATCATCAAGTTTTGGGTCATGCGCCAATGTTATAATCGCACACCGATCATCGATGATAATTTGCTTAATTAAGTCGTCGGGCATTGATTGGCTCACTGGAATTTCAGCCAAACTCCAGCTTGCTTGATACAATTCACGTGGGTCACAAACCACGACTTGGTAATTTAAAGATTGAGCCATAGGTGCAAGATACTTCGCAACTTGTGTTGCGCCGATAAGCAAGAGAATAGGCGGACGATCAAAAATCTGAAAGACTTTTCCATTTTCCCTAAAGACTGTCAAACTATTACATTCTTTGTGATCTAAAAATTCAACTTCGCCCGTATGCAAGCAAACACTTCGAATAATGCGTTTCTGATTTTCACTCGCACTCAATATCGACGAAATTGATTCTTCCGATGTTAGCTTTTCAATTAAAAGATCTAGGCTTCCGCCGCAGGGTAACATTAACGCAAGATTATCGTGATCCCAGGCAGATAAGGTTTGCACGGATATAACAGGGAATTCATTTAACTGAATGCGTTCCACTAAAAATTCTTCGAGACAGCCGCCGGAGATAGAGCCGCAGACTTCACCATCCGCTCGTATCGCGATAAACACGCCAACTTCGCGCGGCGCTGAGCCAGATACTTTTATTAAGCTTATCCACCACACGGGATATCCTGACTGCAACCAGTCAATAGCCATTTCCACGATGACCTGTTGCTCAGCTTTCATGTGAGCTTAAGCGGTAAACTCCGCAAACGTATACCCGTAGCCGCAAAGATCGCGTTCGCTACTGCGGGTGCAATAGGCGGCGTACCCGGTTCACCCACCCCGGTAGGTGCATGAGAACTTGGCATAATATAGACCTCAATCTCCGGCATTTCATCCATGCGTAACAACGGATAAGTATCAAAATTACTTTCTTTTACTTGTCCATTATCTAGAGTGATCTCGCCATATAATGCAGCAGTCAAACCAAATACAATGCTGCTTTCCATTTGCGACACGACAATATCAGGATTAATAACATACCCACAATCCACGACACAAAACACACGATGAACTTTTATCTGTTGCTTGAGCACTGACACTTCGACCACTTGTGCTACATAGGTATTCATCGAATAATGCTGCGCAATACCGAGAGAATACGGCGTTATATTTTTCCCCCAAGCAGAAATTTCTGCTACTTTATCTAATACGGCTAAGGCTCTTGTATTTTTCTGTAATAACTCTTTACGGATTTCATAACTATCGCGGCCCACCTCATGGGCAATTTCATCCATAAAACTTTCAACCACAAATGCATTATAAGAGCTACCTACCGAACGCCAAAAACCAACCGGTAAACCCATGTCATGATGGGTATATTCTATTTTGCTATTTTCAATATTATATTGTAAAGGTGATGCGCCTTCAGTAGATGTTGGATCATTAGTCCAGTTCTTCATCGCGTAGCGGGTAAAGTCTTCAGTAACATCTTCCAAAAAATCAGGCAGCCAACCAAGCTTCGGTGCCATCAAATTAGGCAGATTTTGAACTAATATTCCTGGCCCCACTATGTGGTGATACCAAGCGAGTGGCAATCCATTTTCTTTCATTGCAGCACGTAATCGATGCGAACTCGCAGGTCGGTAGAAGTCATTTTGCATATCATCTTCACGTGACCAAACGAGTTTTATGGGAGTGCCTGGTAATTGCTTTGCTATTTCTACGGCTTCTGCCACAAAATCTGTTTCACCACGACGTCCAAATCCTCCACCCAAAAAGGTAGTGTGTACCTGGATATATTTTTGGCGTATACCGGTTATTTTATGTGCCACAAACTGAGAATGTTGCGGTGCTTGCGTAGGCACCCAAATTTCGCAGCTTCCCTGGTTAACGATTGCCGTACAATTCATTGGCTCCATCGTCGCATGTGCGAGATAAGGGAGCTGGTAATAAGCTTCCAGGGTTTTTTTGCCAAAATTAATAATTAACTGAGCATCGCCTTTGGAAGAAACCGTGTCGCCATTTTTTTTTAATAGTTCTTGTTGTTTTTTCTTCAGATTATCGGTATTAGCTTTAGCAAAACTTCCCTCCTCCCATTCAATTTCGACATGTTTTGCGGCTTGTCTTGCATGCCAATAGTTTGTTGCAATAAGCGCCAAGCCCTGAGGAATAACGATGATCTGAACTAAATGTAATTCTTCTAAGCTCTTTTCAGTTTGATAGGATTTGAGTTTCCCAAAACGTACGGGACAACGAATAACAACAGCGATAAGCATATTCGGCAAAATAATATCTATGCCAAATTCTGCTTTTCCGGTGGCTTTAGGCAATGCATCAACACGCGGAATAGAATGCCCAATCCACTTAAAGTTTTTTTTATCTTTGAGGATAATGGTTTTGGGAATAGGAATCCGAGCAGCAAGCTGAACAAAATCACCATAGGTTTGTTGCTTACCTGAATTATGCCGGATGTATCCTTCGACAGCAATGCAATCAGCAGCGTTAACATTCCAGGTTTTCGCGGCAGCTTCGATTAACACCATTCTAGCCGCCGCCCCTGCTTCACGTAACGGATGCCAGGCATCACGGATACTTGAGCTTCTTCCCGTCACCTGGCTGCGATTCGTCGGATTAATATAGGCCTTATCGACTCCGGCGAATTCTAGGGTCACGTGTGTGGGGGCAATATCTAATTCTTCGGCGATTAAGGTAGGCAACGCCGTCATTACGCCCTGCCCCATTTCCGCCCGATCAACCACTAAACGGATATTATTGTCAGGATAGATACGAATCCAAGCATTCGGCTCAAAGTTACTCGGCTTATCCTGCACAAACAAACTACTGGAAAATGACATACCAAAGACCAAACAACCTCCGGTGCCCATGCCAAGTTTTAGAAAGCTCCTACGTTTCATCTGACTGTTTCAACGTCCCAGTGGTGGCAACATTCTGGATTATACGTTGTTGGCCAACCTCATGGGTCACTACTCGTCGAATGGCTTTTTTGATGCGTTGATAACTTCCGCAACGGCACAAATTTTTCGACATCGCTGCATTAATTTGTTGCTCATCAGGCTGCGGAGTTTCGCTCAACAAAGAGACTGCGGACATAATCTGTCCAGATTGGCAATAACCACACTGACTCACATTCTCTGCTATCCAGGCTTGCTGGACAGGATGAAGACTCTCACGATTGGCCAAACCCTCAATAGTAGTAACTTGCTTCCCTTCAACCTGAGCAATGGAAATCATGCATGAAAAAATGGCCTTCTGATCGAGAAGCACGGTACAAGCACCGCAAAGACCTTCGCCACAACCATATTTAGTGCCCGTTAATTGTAAAATATCTCGTATCACCCACAAAAGTGGCATATCCAAATCGACATCTAACCTTATCGGATTATTGTTCAGAACAAAAGAAGTCACAGAATTCTCCTGTATTTTTGTGCAGTCTCAGCATCAGAAGAAAAAGTTAATAACCATAGCTTTTAATTCCAATATTTTATACTACATTTATAGCATACGATAATATCATTTGAATTCATCAAACATTTACTGCAAGTTCTAATTTGAAGCACACGGATTGCTTTAACCCTAGTAAAGTATATTACGCCCCAATTCAGCTTCGAAAAATCGGTTGAGTGGGTAACGCTAATTTTTCTAGCTTCTATAAAGCAAAAATAAATCTCAGATTGTTAAATACAAGGTAAACATAATGATGCAATTAAGTGGATTTGAAATCACAGACACTATTACTGAAACAGATCATCGAGCAGTATATCGCGCAAGGCGAAATAAGGATGATCTCTCTGTGGTATTAAAGGTGTGCAAAAACTCGGGTATCTCACCCAAACTTCTACAACGATTCAAGCAAGCTCAAAAAACCACAAATATTTTAGCCACTAATTCTGTGGTAAAAAATACGGATCTTCAACAAATCGGCAACCATATCGTATTAGTTAATGAAGATTTCGGAAATATACCATTGCGTCAATGGATGAGCAAAAAAGATATTTCTATTGAGGATAAAACACGAGCTTCGATTCGGATTGCCGAAACCATAGGACATATTCATTCACTACGCCTAATTCATCAAAACATTAATACGGAAAGCATTGAAATAAACCAACATACATTGGATGTCAAACTAACTGATTTTGAATACTCTGCTTTTTCCAATGATGAAGATAATAAAAATTACACAATGGATCAATCAACCAGTGATTTGCATTATATCTCGCCAGAACAGACAGGGAAAATAATGTGGGAACGAGATTACCGTACTGACTATTATTCTTACGGTATTGTCCTCTACGAGCTATTCACATCCCAACTTCCCTTTCAAACTAGTGATGTCATGGAAATGATAGATTTTCATCTCGCCAAGACTGCAACACCGCCGAATATGATTAATACCAATCTACCCTCTGCTATTTCAAATATCATAATGAAACTGCTCTCGAAATCAGCGGATGATCGCTACCAGGGATATATTGCAATAAGGAATGACCTGCAAAAATGCTTAGATTCCTTACAAAGAGGCGTGGGAATACCGACCTTCCAGCTCGCACTCAATGATGTCGCCGACCAGTTTCACCTTGGAAGAAAATTATATGGTCGTGATAAGCAACAACAACAATTGCTCGACATATTGAAAAAATCTGCCCATGGGGATATACAAAAAACCATGATTCTATTATCCGGGGCATCTGGAACCGGAAAATCTTCTTTAATTAATCAGGCAAAAAAAGTAATCGACGACAAATACGGCTTTTTAATTCAGGGAAAATTTGATCAATACCAACAAGGAACTCCCTACGTGGCGTTCCAGAAAGCGTTTGATCAATTGGCGGCACAGCTCATATTGGAAAGCGAAGAATATCTTGCTCGACTAAACAAACGAGTTAAATCCACTATCGGCTCTTCCATCCAAGCAATTGTTGATTTAGTTCCGTCACTCTCTGTCATATTTGGTAAACAACAAAGTTTGGCGGCGGTAGACCCACAGAAAGCCAAAAATCGCCTAAACCAAGCAGTACAAGGATTTATTAAGTGTATTGCAAGTCAAGAACATCCCCTAGTATTGGTATTAGACGATATGCAATGGGTAGATGATGCTTCACTAGACCTATTAAGCACTATTGTCGCCCGTAATAACCATAAGTCTTTTTTAATCATTTTGTCCTACCGAGATAATGAAGTCGATGACACACATGCTTTAAGCAAAAAAATTCATGAATATAAAAAACGTAATTTATCCATAGAAAATATTGAACTTAAGGCATTGACTCTAGACGATGTGCGGCACATGGTTGTCGACTGTCTAAAAAGAGATAGCAAAGATATTCATGAACTAGCCCACTGGGCCATTGAAAATACGGATGGAAATCCATTTTATGTCCGCCTTTTCCTGCAGGATGCCTATCGGAAAGGTGATCTATCGTTTGATCCGGTCAGCGAGAAATGGGGGCATAAACTAGACAAGGGAAACAATAGAAAAGCTATTGATGTAGTCGACTTCATGGCGAGCATCTTAAAACTGCTTCCCGATACCACTAAAGACTTATTAAAACTCATCGCATTATCCGGAGGAAGCATTACCCTGGATATGCTTAGTTTACTCAATAAAACCAGTTATAACGATGTAGAAACCTCAATAAAACCCGCAGTGTCAAACGGCTTAGTATTGAAATATGGGAATATGATCCGTATTTCACATGACCGCATTCAACAGGCGGTTAACGCACCCTTAAGCCATCAAGAAAAAATCGACTTGCATTTAGATATAGCAAGAAATCTTTACACTGGACTCAACACAAAACAACGCGAGGAAAAATTATTTACGATAGCTTATCATTACAATCTTGCACGTAAAAAAATAGTCGACAATAATGAACTGATTGAGCTGCTTAAACTAAACATCGAATCTGCAAGAAAATCCTATGCTTCAGGCGCCTACAAAAACGCATTTAATCACGCGAAAATAGCAAAATCATTGCATAGAAGTTTGCCGGAAGGCCATTCCATTTTTAGCCATCAAGTTGATTATGAGTACGCAAAATCAGCATATCTCAACGGTGAATATTCACAAGCCTTGGAAGTTACAGCTCCTCTGTTGAAGAGAGCAATAAATTTAGAGGAAAAAATACCCGCCTTTTCCTTGCTCAAAGATATAAATATGAGTTACGGAAGTGATTTAGACGAAGTTGTTGCAACCGGCATCGAAATACTTAAAAAAGCGAGCATAGAGATTCCTCTCAATCAAAACATACAAATTGACTATATGAATCAGTTACAGAACGCTCTTTCTGGGTCACTAAATATTGCAAATACTCAGGAAATTCTGAATCTAGCCAAGATGGAAGATGAAAATACATTACTCATCATGAAACTCTGTATGGATGTTTGTGAAGCAACCTATTATACCGGCAATATATATTTGATGAAAATCATTATATTAAAAATGATCGAGATGTCATTAAAACATGGAAACTCGGCAGAGTCCGCCTTTGCCTATTCAATGTACGGCATGACTCTTTCGATTGATGAAGACTATGAGCAAGCTTACAAATTTGGCTACTTAGCGACCCAGCTCATCGAAAAATTAGGTGACAAATATTTTTTACCCAAAATAAACAACATATTATGCCTTTATACTAATATTTACAAACGACCTATTGCAAGCAGCATATCGCTCTACAAGGACAACATAAAATGTTGTAAAGAAAATGGAGATTTTCTTTACGGCGTATGGGCTGCATATTCTCTTATTTGGTCAGGTTTGATTAGTGGCAGAGATCTAAGAGAGATTTATATACTGTCGACAACAAACTACGAGTTCGTTAAAGAAACCAATGATCAAAAGATGATTAAGGCCTATCGACTCATGCGCTCCACAATAAGAGCTTTATTGGGCGATAGCGATAATGTCATATTACTCGCAGATGAAGAGATCAATTTTGCAGACCTCGCAGTGAAATGGAAAACAGATGGGTTTTTACCAGGGCCTACATGGTATGCCATATTGCGCTGCCAAATTTTTGCACTCACTGGCGAGTTCAAACAAGGAGTCCAGGTAATACGTGAATACGCTGAGCATTTATCGCCGATGATAGTGCTTTTTCCTATTACTCAATATTACTTCTATTATGGACTATGCTTGGCAGGACTTAGCAAACCGAGTACTGAAACGGACTCGCTTGATCAAGTTGATTACGCCGAATTCAAAGAATGCAGAGAGAAATTAAAAAAATGGTCTATAACTTGTCCTGAGAATTTTTTAGCACAATTCATTTTACTTGATGCCGAGCATTCGAGAATTACCGGAAACTCCTGGCAAGCCGCCGAACGCTACAAACAAGCCGCAATTGAGGCCAAAAAAGGATATTTGCATAATGTCGAAGCATTAGTGCATGAAACAGCCTCTCGGTTTTGGCTCAGTTCAGATTATAAGACTTTCGCAAAAAGTTGTATTGAACAGGCAATAAACAGTTACTTTCGTTGGGGAGCAATGGGGAAAGTACAGCACATAAAATTTAAATATAGAAAACTTTTAGGCCTAGCAAAAAGCGTCACCCCCAAAATTGCAAATATTACTCAGCAAAAAAATACCCCTAATAAAATTGGCTCCATAGATATGCTTGCAGTGATCAGGGCATCGCAGGCAATTTCTAGTGAGATCAGTTTAGACAATATGATCAATAATTTGATGCATACAATTATAGTTAACGCCGATGCGGAAAAAGCAATCCTTATTAGAGAACACAATAATAGTTGGGAGGTAGCTGCTGACTCAAGCACTAATACATCAGCGACACAAAAAAATCCACTCTATCCGATGAGTATTGAAAGTTACCATCAATTACCCATTTCTGTTGTACATCACGTTATCCGCTATGGCGAAAGCATCGTTCTCAATAATGCCTGCGAATCCGGTGATTTCACTAGCGATCCATATATACAAAGCCAACAGATTCGTTCAGTGGCATGTATTCCCCTACACAGTAAAAACAGACTCAATAGCATCGTCTATTTGGAAAATAACCAAGCGACTTTTACATTTACTGAAGGGCCGCTTGAGATATTACGTATTCTATTATCCCAAGCGGTTATTTCTCTCGAGCATTCGATATTGTACGATCAGCTAAAAAATGAAATACGAAGCCGCGAAGAAGCAGAAAATAGAGCGACACTTTTGCTCAACTCGACCGGAGAGGCAATATATGGGATTGATCAACAAGGTGTATGTATTTTTGCGAATCCTGCCTGTTTAAACAAACTAGGTTATGACAACGTATCAGAACTATTGGGAAAAAATATATTTGAGTTAAACTTATTTACCAAAAGTGATCTTCCATCATCGACCCAAAATAAAATACTTCAAACCATTAACACAGGAAATATAATATACAGCGATGATGAATTTTTGTGGCGCAAAAATGGTGAAAAATTTTCAGCTGAATATTGGGCACATCCCATAATAGAGAATGGAAAAATAAAAGGAGTTGTAGTCACTTTTAATGATATAACTGAGCGCAAAAATATTGCGATTGAATTACAAAAGCACCGACAACATCTTGAAGAATTAGTCGCTGTCCGTACATCGGAACTGGGCGAACAAGCACAAATTATTAACCAAATTCAGGATTCTGTATTCAGTATGGATTTGGCGGGTAATATTAAGAGCTGGAATCGAGGGGCGGAAAAGCAATTTGGCTACCACTATGAGCAAGTCGTTGATAAACATATATCTCACCTCTACCCAGGTATTGAAAACGAACAACTCATTAAGGAAATGCTTTCTTCTGCTATAATCCTCGGAAAATACGAAGCTGAACTTCTCCTAAACTCAATAGAAGGTGATATTCGATACACCCATTTATCATTATCGATACTCAAAAATGACGCCAATGAGCCACGCGGTATCGCTGCATATTCAATCGATATTACAGACCGAAAAAAATCTCTTGCATTACTTTCGCAACGTACCGCCGAGCTAACGACGGTTAACCAAGAATTAGAGTCATTTTCATATTCTGTGTCACATGATTTACGCGCCCCGCTACGTGCAATTGACGGATTTAGCATTGCACTAATTGAAGATTGTACTGATATCCTCAGTGAGCAAGCAAAAGATTATTTACAACGGGTTCGCAGCGGTGCACAGCAAATGGGAGAACTTATTGACGACTTATTACGCTTGTCACGGATAACCCGTCGCGAACTGAAACGCGAAAATATTAATCTCAGTCATGTCGTTGAATCCGTTATCAAAAAAATTAATAGTATGCACCCAGAGCAATCCATATCTTATACAATCACAGCTAAAATGTACTGCAATGCTGATCCTGGGCTATTACGCGTTGCGCTTGAAAATTTGCTAGAAAACGCATGGAAGTACTCTAGGAATGTCGGTGACCCACATATCGAGTTTTCTCGAGAAATGCAAAATAACAGCGAAGTATATTATGTACGTGATAATGGCATTGGTTTCGATATGCGATATGCCGATAAACTATTCGGTGCATTCCAAAGGCTGCATAGCGCAACTGAATTTGAAGGCAACGGTATCGGGCTTGCCACCGCCCAACGGGTAATCCATCTCCATGGCGGCGAAATCTGGGCAAAATCCGCTTTGCATAAGGGGGCAACTTTCTTTTTCACCTTGCAATCCGATAAGCATTTAAAAAACTGGACAAAAAATGAAAGATTTACTCATCTTTCAACAGATTCCATGCCCACCTTTAATAAAGCTTAAGGAATAAAATGGCCCATTCCGATAGATGTTTTTTGCTGATTGAGGATAACCCTAATGATGAAGAACTTACATTACGCGCACTCAAAAAAAACAGTATTTTAAATGAAATTGTTATCGCACGAGATGGTGTTGAAGCACTAGACTATTTGTTTGGAATCGGAGCATACAGCGGACGGGATATTCAAGTTCAGCCCGAGTTAATACTTTTGGATCTCAAACTACCCAAAATTGACGGCCTTGAAGTATTACGGCAAATTCGATCAAATCCTGCGACCGCACTACAACCCGTCGTTATATTAACCACATCGAATGAACAAAAAGATATCGCAACGAGTTACCGCTTAGGCGCAAATAGTTATATTCAAAAACCTGTATTTTTTGAAAACTTTATAACCGCTGTTGGCCAGCTTGGGCTTTATTGGCTAGTATTAAACCAACCACCCAAAAATAGTGAAACCTAATATGCAGAGTAATACCTTTTCAAGGATTATAAATTCTTCGTACATCGAACCGATTAAATCGTTCGAAGATAAATTAATAAATATTTTAATTATTGAAGATTCAGAAAATGATACTTTATTAGTACTCCACGAATTAAAAAAAAATGGTTATACACCTATATCACATAGAGTGGAAACGGCTTCTTCTTTAAAGCTTTCTTTGTCTGAACACCAATGGGATATCATTATTTCTGACCATAATATTCCAGGTTTTAATTCTGCATCCGCACTTTCAATTGTTAAATCTACGGATACAGACATACCATTTATCATCGTCTCAGGTAGCATAGGAGAAGATCTCGCTGTCGCTGCAATGAAAGCCGGTGCGCACGATTATATCATGAAAGGAAACCTCACTCGATTAGTTCCAGCCATTGAAAGAGAAATACGCGAATACAAATCTCGCTGTGCTCGTCGTAGTGCTGAGGCTACTATACGCCATATGGCATTTCATGACGCGCTCACGGGCTTGTCCAATAGAACAGAATTTGAACGACGCTTACAATTAGCCATTGACAACATTTATAATGATAAAAACAAACATGCACTGCTTTATATTGATCTTGATCAATTCAAAATAATTAATGATACCTGCGGTCACATAGCAGGTGACGAGTTACTTAGGCAATTAGTCGTTATTCTGGAGCAAATAATACGTGGAAGTGATACGCTCGCGCGCCTTGGGGGTGATGAGTTTGGTGTATTATTGGAAAGTTGTCCATTAGATCGAGCAATGTTAATCGCAGAAAATTTGCTCAATTCAATTAGAAATTTTCGCTTTAGCTGGAATGAAAAAACATTTGTGGTTGGCGCAAGTATTGGTCTGGTGATGATATCCACCACTGAATCGACCATCACAGAAATACTCAGTGCAGCTGATATGGCCTGTTATACGGCAAAAGACTTAGGCCGAAATCAAGTTCATATCTATCGTGAAGATGATATTGAGCAGATGCAGCGTCGCGGTGACATGCAGTGGGTAACACGAATTCAGCACGCATTAGATAATAATCGCCTACAACTTTATAAACAGCGTATATCATCGTTAAAAACCACAAATACATCCCAAGAACACTACGAATGTTTGTTACGCCTAGAAGAAATTGATGGCACCATCAATTTGCCCGGATCTTTTATACCTGCAGCAGAACGTTATAACTTGATGCCTACCATCGATAGGTGGGTAATTAACAATATATTTTCGCATCTAATGCAAACTCATGATTACAATGCCGGGCCTATTTCTAATAGTATATGTTTTATTAATTTGTCCGGAGCTTCACTCAGTGATAAAAACATCTTCTCACTTATTCATGATTTACTACAAGAAAGCAAGCTGCCGCCGAGCATGTTCTGTTTTGAGATTACTGAAACTTTTGCAATCTCAAATCTGTCAGTAGCCATCGACTTTATTAAAGAAATCAGAGCTGAAGGATGCAGTTTTGCACTCGACGATTTTGGATCCGGGTTTAGTTCTTTTTCTTACCTGCAAACTATTCCATTAGATTATTTAAAAATAGACGGTTCATTTATTCGTGATATGTTAACTGATCCGATTAATTCGGCAATCGTAGAGTCTATCAATCGTATTGGACATGTTGCGGGATTGAAAACGATCGCTGAGTTTGTTGAGTCAAAAAATACTTTAGTTTCGCTACAAAAAATAGGAATTGATTATGCGCAAGGATACGCCATCCATCCGCCTGCACCTATCAAGTACCACTAGGAGCCTGTCCGAGAACAGACTGACCTACTGCGGCCAATCCATTGTGGCCATATTTCCCGATTAAATTCGTTAAAGATGCTCAATATTCGCCTCATTGAGTCGAAAAATCTGACTCAAAATGGTTTGCCCTCGCTACGATCGCTGTTCTCGGACAAGCTCCTAGGAGGTGGAAAGAAAAAATAAAGCTCGTATTTTTTTGGTAGTTTCAACTGAAATATCAAGAAACTCCTTTTGCAGTTAACACTATTGCATACTGTTTATCTGTTCCCTTGATATGCTCTGACAACCAATTACTGAGAAACACCAGAAGTTCATCCACTATACCTTCTTCTTGCAGGTTAAACCGGTCTTGAAGATCAATAATCTGCGCAATAAGTTTTTTATGCTTTTCCTTATGATTCACTAAATCATCATAGTCATTACGTTCCAATAAGCCCTCTTCATAGCCAAAATGAGAACCCGTATAGTCAACCAAACCTTGTAGAATTCGACCAATGAGATGTCTATTATTGTTGGTTTTTGCATTATAATTTACTTCATTAATCATGTTAATCAGAACGCGATGTTGGCGATCTATTTCTTCTATCCCCACGCTGAACGTGTCATCCCAAACGAATAATTCATAACCTTTTATAGCAGCACAGGCCTCTAAATTTGATTTATTAATTAAAAATCGTTTCAAATGAGATTGAGTTTCGCCCGCCATTGCATTCATTCGCGTACTTCCTTCTACCGTACTCAAGGCTATTTCCGCTGATTGTTGTGCAGCGTTGGTCATATTAGACACATTATTATTTAAATTAATCGACATATTTCTCTGCTGCTCAGCAGTTGTAGCTATTAAGCTATTCATTTCACTCATCGAAGAAACAAGATTTGTTACCTCTTGTAAAACCAAACCGGCTTCACTCGCTTGTTCTACACTCATGGAGACTTGCTGATTGCTGGACTGCATAACCTCTACCGCGTTTGCAGTACCGGCCTGTAATAACTCAATCGTACTTTGTATTTCGAGAGTAGAATCCTGGGTTTTTTTTGCTAAATGACGTACTTCATCAGCAACGACTGCAAAACCTCGCCCTTGTTCTCCTGCTCTTGCTGCTTCAATAGCTGCATTTAATGCAAGTAAGTTTGTTTGATCTGCGATTTCACGAATAACATTGAGAATGCTACTAATTTTTTGGCTATCTTCTTCAAGTTTAATTATAACACCAGAAACATGTTCAAGCTCACTGGCAAGATGTTTGATCGAAGCTACGGCTGCTGCGACAACACGCTGACCATTATTTGTTGCCTCACTCGCACGTAGCGCTGATTTTGCAGCGTTTGCAGTATTTTCTGCAACATCCTGGATCGTCGTCGAAAGTTCTTCAATCGATTGGGCAGTCGCAGCACTGTCTTTCACTTGACTGCTGACCGAGTTTTCTGTGAGCTGGCTTGATAGTGTCAAATTTTTTGCAACATCCACCAGTAAATTACTAATCACTATAACAGATCCAATAGTTTGACTAACTCCCTGAGATATCAAGTTAATAGATGAGTCAATCTGCGCCATTTCATCTTGAGTATTTAATTCCAAACGTTCAGTAAGATCGCCATCAGCAATTTTTTTTGAACTGAAAAGCAGCATACTCAGGCTTTTGTGAATACTGGCATAGAATCCAAATAATAAATAAGCCAATATTGATACCATTACGACAATTACTACTAACGTAATATTTCTTAGTGTTTTATGTTCATTTAGATGGCTCTTTAATAGCTGATCAAGCTTAACAATAACAGCATCATATAAATCGAGATTAGCATCGATCAATTGCTTACTTTTTTCCTGGTAAAATTCTACATTCGTATTCAATTCGTGTTTTTCTAATAGCTGCTCTTCACTTAAAATAATGAATTGATGCACACTTTCATATGCTAATTGAAATATATTTTCGAGTGATGGGTATTGTGAAATACTACTCCCTAGGTTTTCTGCAAGAACATCATGACTGAAACGAATTTTATCGAGTAACACAGCTATTTTTTGCTGGGTGACTGGGTTGATTAGTCTTTTCGCAGGTATCCTGGCGACTACTACACTTAGTTGCCCTGTATACTCAATTAAAATAGGCAGTTGATTAATCACCGCATCGGTTAGATTCGCTATTTTTAACTGAGGGTCATGCAACAAATTGCTTTTATGACCGACAAATCTAAGATACGCTTCAATCCTCGCCAACAGCACCGCATGTAATTTAGAACTTGATTCACGGGTTGATGTTTTTGATTGCTGCAGGATTGTCTTCCACTGTTGCGCAAGATTTTCAGCGCCTCCCCAGGGGCTCATATCATTATACTTTCGTTCAAGCCCCGTTAGCGTTAATAAATGTGTTGTTATTTCGCTTTGAAGCTTTTTAAGCTGTTCATCAGCTTCCAGTTCGCCGCCTAAATAGAGATCCGTCAAGGTTTGAGCTTTTAATACACCGACTAATAGCTGTCGTAAAGGAACTAAAAATTCTACTCCTTTACGCTCAGCTTCGATAAAAACGATCTCTTTATTTAAATTCGAGAAAGTGATGTAACTTAAAACGACAAGAGGAAATAAGCACAAAGCCAAAATCAAAATAAACTTGCTTCTCAGTCTCAACCGATTCATTAATGAGATTGCTGGTAGAAAAAACATCTGCATTCTAGTCCTCCGAATTTTCGAATTTAGTTAAGCTCATAAACGACCGCAATCCGTTGAATTCAACTCAGAATGCTTAAGTACTAAACATTAGTTCAAGCACTTATAGCCTTGTTTTTAACGACTTCAATTGCGGATTCTTGAGATTACCTGAGTATTTTTTCGAGAGACAACGCAGAAGCAGCTGTCGAGTTAATAGCAGGTCTATTACGAGGAATTTTCTTCTATGTCCCTTGGCTAGGCGCACCCCGAACTGAAGAAGGTGTGCGATAACACCTAAGCCTCAATCGATTAAATTTCAATCATCAATCAAGCCAAGCTTTAGATCATCAGCCTAATAAATGACTTCATCGTTATGGATTACTATTCCACCGGCAATTCCCATGGCTATTGTTTTTCTAAAGACACGCTAGATATGTAACTTGAAAGTAACAGTTGAAAAACCAGTAACCCGGCGAAATTTTTAGACTAGCATCAAGCTAACCCTTATCAAACTAGGCGACTGTCCGAGAACTGCATTCAACTCGCCAATTTAAAAGAATTTCGCTTCTTTGATATAAGCCCTTGGGCGACTTTGATCCGTATCGTCTCGGCGCGTTTTTGCGAATGCGTCATGCTTGTTACACTTCGAAGCTGCAGATACTTATCAATTAAAACCGCCTCCTCCGTATCTCCCCATGATTGTGGGTTATCGATTGGCAATTGATTTTTCAGCGATTCAACAGCTTGGGCGAGAATTTTGGGAACATGCCCAGGGCGATTAACATGTTGATCTAATAACAAGGCAACACCGTACTCAGAACTCACATAATCTGCAATGTAGAAATTTCCTATTTTTCGATTATCTTGCTGGTAAAAAACAGCAATACGATCGATGGCATGCAGCGTTTCAATTTCGCGCACATTATTATCAAAACCCGCAGACCAGAAACGATAAGCCCACGCTAAAGTTCGTAGCTTATTTTTATTGTCTTTATTGTTCAACAATACACCATTAAGATCAAAATAGCCGCGCATAGCGACACCTTTTCGATTCGTTATCTTCGCGATAGAAAGGCCATATTGCGCAAAGTACTCTTGGTAAGTCTCAGGATATGTTTTCTGTAATCGATCAAGCAAAGCAGGTAATTCCCCAGCAGCTGTTGTCGCCCCACATGTCCACTGAAATATACCGAAAGAAAGAAAAGAATTATCCCAAGTATTTATCGCTTCATATTTTCCTTCATTTTCTGATGCAGCTATCATCACGTTTAGTGATGATTTCAATTTAACAGGGAAACGAGATTGGTTGCTTTCTATATAATCTTTTATACTTGTTTCACCATAATTAAATATTCCCTTTTTATGCTTAGTACCAAACTTCGTGCCATCGGTTGCGATAGCGGCTTTATCTTGAAAATAAAAACGTCCCTCAGATTGGCGATTTTTTGTATTGTTCTCATTGATATATTTTTTACTCACGTAACCGACTAAATCATTGATGGTAACTTTTAACCAATCATCAGTTTGATCAATAATTTCTACCACGCTATCCTTTGGAATAACTTGTAATATTTCACCACTAGGAGAGGCGCGAAGATTGAGGCGTGAGGCGGAGACCTTTCCGGTCTTCTTGGTTTGTTTTGGAACTTCCTGGTCAGACATAAGCTTAATATATTGCACCGCAACATAACCGGGTTTGCCTTCTGTTACTACTTGAAGCCAGTCACCTGTGCGTGCAAGAATATCAACACGAGTAAACTTCGGTAAAACCTTTACCACATCTCCACCTGGGGTTCTTCGCAAATTCAAAAAATCAACAGCGACTTTACCGGAAGCATAAACAGTATCCATTGGCATTGCTCTCTCCTAGTTGTTAATCTCCACAGAATGAGTGCTTCAAAAAAATAATTAAGTTGAATGCAAAACAAATTACACTTTTTATTCTTAGCCGCCTATCCTACACTATACACAATTGTTATTACTATCTTTATGTTACGGACACATAAACTCCCTCGCTCTTTATTTCTATTGTCTAGATAGCGTTAGACACGTATAGTATTACATCCCGTTAAACACTAAACTAACCCGATTAAATTGATAGGTTTTTAATTTGAAAAGATATAATTATTTTTCCTTACAAACATTAACTACATTTTTTATTCTTTCGTTCTCTGCCTTTTCTGTTTGGGCATGTGAGTTAAAAAACACACATTTAGTACCACACAAAAACGGTACCGTTTTAGACAAACAAAAGAACCTTACTTGGATGCGTTGCACGCTTGGCCAAGAATGGATAGCCGACCATTGTGAAGGTTTGTCTACTCGGTTTCCATGGTGGGATTTAAAAAAGAATGTTTCCACCTTCAATGAAGAGGGTGGATTTAACGAAAAAACCGATTGGCGATTACCAACTAAAAAAGAGTTGGAAACACTCATTGAACCCACTTGCTTTGATCCCGCTATCAATAAAACACTATTCCCTCTCACAGCCCCAAGTGGATATTGGGCTTCAGATGTATTTAATCATTCCGCACCAAAATACGCTTGGTTGGTATTTTTTCTCCATGGGCAAGCCTATTTTAGCGATAAATCTGTTGATTGGTTTGTACGTTTAGTAAGAGATGAGAAGTAGAGAATTATAAATGGCCGTTGAACGTGCAGTGTTAGCTGGTGGATGTTTTTGGGGAATGCAAGATCTCATTCGAAAACTTAATGGCATAAATTCAACACGTGTCGGTTATACCGGAGGCGATGTTATTAACGCCACTTATCGGAATCATGGCAGTCACGCCGAAAGCATTGAGATTTTTTTTGATAACGAGATCATTAGTTTTCGTGAAATTCTAGAGTTTTTTTTTCAAATTCATGATCCTACAACGAAAAATCGCCAAGGCAATGATCAAGGAGTTTCATACCGGTCAGTCATCTATTATGTTTCTAACGAACAAATGCAAGAGGCATTGCGTACCATTGATGATGTCAATGAATCTAAACTCTGGCCAGGAAAAGTTGTAACAGAGTTAGCACCAGTGAGTGATTTTTGGGAAGCAGAACCGGAACACCAGGATTATTTAAAACGCAGCCCCAATGGTTATACCTGTCATTTTCCGCGACCCCATTGGGTTTTACCAAAAAAAAATTGAGCTGATAAAAACACCTGAGTCTTGAAGGAAAAACATTACGCCGCTCTCATGACAATTGAAATATTGTGAGCGTAAAGGGGTTTTTGAATAGGGGGTCTGTTTGCAATAATTGGAGAGATTCTTGCGCTTTCATTAGAAAAAAGAAGCTTGGTAAAAGTGTGGGGTGGTATGGAAATGTGGGAGCCTGACTGGAAAACAAATATACGTATGAGACTATGCTTCCATCTATTTCTCAAAGGGATTTAAAATATTTACGCCAGTTCTGAGAAAATCTTTTTCATTACGAGTTACTACAGTCAGGCCATAGATTAATGCGGTTGCAGCAATTTGTTTATCAAGTGCATGCTCGTGATGAGGTGAACGTAGTTTCCCCCACATTTGAGCGACATCTTCATCAATTTCTAAAATATTATCTTTGTATTCATTCAAGATAATATGTAGCCATTTTTCCAATTGGTTCGCTTGTTTTGTATCACCTCTATGCTGCACTAATTCAACACCTCGTCGCAGCTCACCAATAGTTACAACAGACAAATACAAGTTCACATTATTTCGAATAGCATCTTTAAAAAATTTAGCGACACCTTTATTAGTACTCGTTTTCTTGCGGATTTCGCTAAGAACACTTGTATCAACTAAATACATCAACGCCATCCGAATCATCAATACGGCGAAAATCGCTATCTTCACCAACATTCGGCATCGCCACCAAGAGCTGAGCAAACGACTTTTTCTTAGCCCCTAAAAGAGCTTGTTTAAGAATTTCGCGATGCTCTGCTTCTGCGCTACGGCCGTGTTTAGCCGCTCGGAGTTTTAAGGCTGTAACCACCTCCGGCTCAAGATCTCGTACTAAAAGTCTAGTCATAGTCACAATTCTCCAATAATGCTATCAATGATAGCACTGATGTGTGTAATATGCAAGCATTGATAGTTGGATAGAAATTATTAAACACATATTCACCAAAACCCACAAGTATTCTTTCGGCGCACAAAGGTATTAGCCCCTAAATATCGCCTAATTTTTCCTCTATTCCGAGCGCCCCGATTTTGCCCTTCAACTTCTCTGCAAGGCGGCTAGATATTGTTCAATTTGACCAAAGAATTTTTACGAGAGCGAGCTGGGCTCTCACGCGACTGAGAATAACTGGATTAAAATGCTCTGGGCGGGCGCTCTTGCCGGCAACCTCAAATGCTTGAGAATATTCACGATGGTCGGTGGGGCTTCTATAGCAGCGATGGTTTTGAGTTTGCCTTGGCAATGAGGGCAAATCTCTATATCGATGTTGAAGACTCGTTTGAGTCAACGTGTCCAGGAAATGTATTGTTTGCGAATGCTTGTGCAGGCAACCACTTCTGTATCTTTGCCATCATCAGTACTGTCTGCGGGTGGTTGGGAAATTATCTGGGAACGCAATTTTATCACCACTCTAAATGGGCAGTTCAACAACAAAAAACGTAGATGTATTATCTTTTACGACAACAACTTCTGAGCTTTCTTCATAAGTGATTGCATGTAATTCTGTTTTCTTACTGAGCTTAATATCCAGACATTTATAACCTTTAACCGCATCAAACCACCGCACTTCATTTTGATTTATTAACCACAACTCAGCAAGTGCAGGTGTATCGCTTTGTGTGTTCTTAACTTCCACACAAAGATCACCAACTACATTATTTCCTACCCAAATCGTCACATTCGTGTGCGGAAAATTGTCTGCATGTGCTAACGAACTTAACGAATATAATAAGAAGCTACCACAGCAGATTGATATTAATGTTTTCATTATTTATCCCCTTTGCTAATCAATAAGTTATATTTTTTGAAAATAATCCTTTGGATAATTCTTAACATAAAACAGAGGGGTAAAAATTATGTAAAAAATATAAACACACTTTTCGATTGAAAAACCATTGATATCCACTACAAATTTACTCCGCGTAGATTGACAATATCCACTAAATAATTAATGAAAAAATATTTTCGACAATAACCGAGGAGTTTCGAAATACATTGGCCCACACGATAAGTTGTATTAGAATTACATCAATCATATTGTCAAGGTGAGTCATGAGTGATTCAAGTTTTGTAATTCATAATGTATTTTTGGTCGAGGACGATGAGGCGACTCGTCAACGCTTAGTGCAAGCTATTAACGCACATAAAAGCCTGACCGTTGTATGGAGCTGTGCAACGCTTAGAGAAGGCTTGGCGGCACTTAAAACTCTACATCCAGATGTTTTGCTGGTTGATTTAGGTTTACCGGATGGCTCAGGCATCGAACTTATTCGCGCCGCACGTTTACTTAATTATGCCATTGAAATCATGGTAATCTCAGTATTCAGCGATGAACGTCATACCCTTGAAGCGATTAAAGCAGGCGCTTCTGGATATCTATTAAAAGACAGCGATACCACTTATATTGGAGATGCTATTTTGCGTTTATTAGCGGGAGAGTCTCCCATTAGCGCTGGCATTGCACGCCATGTGTTAAAATCCTGTCGTAAGGCCAACCACTCTCTTGACTTCGCAGAAAGTCTTAAAAAACGATCACCCAAACTAACAAAACGTGAGGTTGAAGTTCTTCAGTGTATCACCAAAGGCTATACCTATTACGAAGTGGCAAGCATGTTGGGCATGTCACGCAATACCATAACCTCGCATATAAAAAACATTTATCGCAAATTAGAAGTTCATTCACGCGGAGAAGCAGTATTTGAAGCCATGCAATCTGGGCTTATCGATGCACCGTCATAAACCTAAACTTGTGATCATTAATGCTGCGTAAAACCAAGCTGGGTTATGTACTAGTATGGACTACGTTTTATATACTTTGTGTGGCCATTGCCACATTGGTTTTTCTCTACGAATTACCGCTACCTAATAACAGTTTGACACTCGCAGAAGCTGAGTTTGCACCGGTCAATACCACTAACCTTAACAATATCCCTGAAACGAGCTGGACAACAACAAGCTTACCCGATAATTGGCGCAAGCAGGAAGAGACAAAAGCAGAAATCGTCAACGGTTGGTATCGGGCTAACATCGAACTTGAGGTAGCACCTGATCAACTATGGGCCATTTTGGTTTCTTCCGCTAGGATGAATATTGCGATCTATCTAAACGGAAATCTGCTGGGACAAGGCGGACGTTTTGCCGATCCGGTGGCACGAAACTGGTTGACTCCCTTGTTTTTTTCGATCCCCAGCGGCTTGTTAAAAGCCGAAAAAAACATCCTGCATGTACGGATAAAAGCCGACCAACCCGGCATGGGTTTTCTGCCCAAACTGCATCTAGCACCCTATGAGCAGCTTGTTGCATCGTATGATACCCATTATTTTGTTCGCATTACCAGCGTGCAAATTATTACCATTTTATTATTCGCTCAAAGTGCCGGGATCGGACTGCTATGGTTTATTCGCAAACGTGAGGTGTATTACGGATATTATGCGCTTGGAACCTTGCTCTGGGGTTTGCACAACTTCAATATATTTGTAATACATATCCCTATGAATACGCGACTATGGGATTGGTTCGCTTTTTGTACGCTGGGTTTTTATGCCTTTTTATCGGTCTTATTTTTTCATCGATTTTTTGGTGAAAAAATTCCGAAAATTGAAATACCAATGCTTGTTTTTGCCCTTCTTTGCTCCTCTATTCTTTTTTTTCTGGACGGGAAAATATTTTATTTTGTCGCATTATCCATTTGGTATCCCGCTGCATGCATAGCAGGTGTTTATGGTACGCTTTATCTTGCGGTGAATGCCTGGAGGCATCGCAACACAGAATTACAAATTATTACCGCCTCCGGAATCGTCACGATGTTTTATGCGACCCATGATATATTAATGAGACACAATGTGATTGATTGGGGAAATGGGTTTTTTATCCAATATGCGGCGGTCATCTTAGTACCGGGTTTTGCTATTATTTTATTATACCGGTTTGCGTCTTCGTTGGATGAAGCAGAAACATTGAACCTGGATCTTGAAAAACGCGTTGAGGAAAAACATCAGGAACTCAGGAAAAATCATCAAAAACTTCAGCAGCTAGAAAACGAACGCATACGTACCGAAGAACGTGAACGTTTGATGCTGGATATGCATGATGGCATGGGCGGAAGCCTGGTTTCTACACTAGCCATGATTGAGATGGGAAAAGTAAATATAGATGAGGTTGCCGACGCCTTACGTAGTTCTTTGGATGATCTGTACTTAATGATTAACTCCATGGATATCCAAGAAGATGAACTCATCAGTGTGCTCGGTAATTTCAGGGATCGCATTACCCCAAAACTAAACCACAGTAATATTCAGATAGAATGGAATATTGAAGACATTCCATCTATCCCCGGCCTTAACCCGCGCAATGCGTTGCATGTATTGCGCATACTTCAAGAAGCGGTAACCAATATCATTAAGCATGCTCATGCGAGCAAAATTAGTTTTTCAGTAAAATCAACCGGTGATCAATATGAAAACGCGAGTATTGTTATAAAAATTAGCGACAACGGACAAGGTTTCCATGCACAAAACCCAACAGGATTAGGTATTGATAACATGCATCAGCGAGCATTGAGTATGGGTAGTACGTTATCTATACATTCAAATTCACTCGGTACACAAGTCAAATTAATAATCCCAACAGTTGCGAAGCCTAAAATGATAACAGAGTAAGTACTGCCCATCCCTTATAATGCATATTTCTTGCATTGCGCTATAGATTTATCGCCCCCTCATAACATTGAATAAAAAGATGAAAAACCGTGAAACCGTTAACTAGGCAATAAGGTGCAAGTAAAAATTAGGCCCGCGCGAAACCAAGACATCCCCTTCCTTGCATGGGTGATGTTTACGGCTGCGCGCTCTCATCTCGCCGTGTGTCCGTGGAGTGTGATCTACGATGAATCAGAAACACGAACCCAAATACTACTGGCGCGTTTGTCGCAAATTCCAGCTCTGCATTGGTCCCATGTCTCGAAGTTCTGGATTGCGCAGGTAGACGGAACGTCGGCCGCCGCCATGTGTGGATTTGTGCCTGCGCAGACGACACTCTCCATTCCAGCCGAACCTGAACTTAGCGTCGCTAAACAAGAATTTGGCTATTCTGAACAACGTCTCGCCGGTATCCGCGAGCGACTCACGACCGCATCGCACGGGTTTCCCGAGGACCTGCCCAACATCTGGGCAATTGAAAACGTTGCCGTTCTAGCGAAATTTCGCGGCAAAGGCTTGATTGATCAGCTGTTCGAGCATACCCTTGAAGAGGGACGAAAAAAAGGCTTTAAACAGGTACAGATCCTGAGTCTGATCGGCAATGAACCGGGCCAGCGAGCATTTGAGCGCAACGGATTCAAGGTATTATCACAGAAGACAAACGCGGCGTTCGACGAGTTGTTCGGAACGCCTGGTGCTAAACTGCTTACGCGAAATTTATGACTGAGTCGGCCACGACAATTACGCTTTGGGTATAAAGTATGCGAGATAAATATGAAATTTTCAGATAATGATAAAGTCAATAAGTTCTTGCTCGATTTGCAATCTATAGCGCCGGACAAACTGACGATAATCGAGTCAGTAAGAAAGATATTTCTGAGTACTAACAAAGAACTTATTGAAGATATAAAATATGGCGGATTGGTTTTTAACCTATCCAATGCATTAATAGCCGGTATCTTTCCTTACAAAAAACACATCTCTATTGAATTTAGTAATGGTGTTGATTTCCCTGACCCATCCGGAATGCTTGAAGGAAAGGGAAAGCAAAGAAGGCATTTGAAGATTGTCGAAAAACAAGACATTAAAACTAAAAATGTCAAAATGTTCGTCACTGAAGCGGTAAAAGATCAAACCTAATTAACCTCCCCAGTTTGCCATGCCTCAAACGGATAAAAAGATTTTTTCTAATCCTGGCTCACTTTCTGGCGCAGTAATTTCAATTTTCCGCGCCTGTCTTTATTGTTCAGGCGTTTTGTTTTAGACGCTTTCGTCGGCTTGGTAGGCCTTCTCATTCGCTTAACAAGCATCACACTCTCAACTAATTCTGTTAGTCGCAATAACGCCACGGCCTTATTCTTATCTTGACTGCGAAATTCCTGTGCCTTTATCACAACAACGCCATCTGAAGTTATTCGCTGATCGCGCAAGGCAAGCAGTCTTTGTTTATAAACGTCGGGAAGTGAAGAACCGCGAATATCAAAGCGTAGATGAATCGCAGAGTTAACCTTGTTAACATTCTGGCCACCCGCTCCCTGCGCTCTGATTGCAGTCATATCCACTTCATGAAGAGGAACAACATATCGGGGAAAAATTTTCGTGGTACTTGCGCTCATTAGAAAAAATCAATGAATCCTTCGCAGCATCATCAATGCCACACTCAAAAAAAACAAGGTAGGAGTAACAGCCGTTAATAGCGGATTAAACTCATAGACTAATCCTATATAATTTGCTACCTGCCCCAAAATATAAAACCCAATACCCATCAAAGTTCCAATCATAATCCGGTGTCCAGAGCTCACCGATCTCAACGGCCCAAAAATAAAAGGAACCGCCAATAAAACCATCGTAACCACGGAAATGGGAGCCATAATTTTTGTCCAAAATGCCTGCACAAATGCCCGCGACTCAATATCATTTGCTTGTAAGAACTGAGAGTAAGTATACAAGGTCGTCAACGACATTGTCTGCGGATTAATAACCACCGTTTGCAATATCTCCGGTTCCAACAAAGACTGCCATGGTAGTTTTTCATACTGCGAAAATACCACGCCTTCCAGTGATACGTTCTCTTGCACTACCTGTTCCAGCAACCATGCATTTTTTTGTAAATATTTCGCGCTTTCCGCTTGCATTCTCATGACCAGCTGTTGATGCTCATCTAATGTATAGATTTGAATATCTCCAGCACCAATTCCAGGAATCATTTTATTCATTTGAATAAAATGATCGCCTTCCCGCACCCAAAAACCTTTTTTAGTTTCCAGCACCTTACCTTCGGTAAATGCTAAGCTGCGTTTCGTTTCAGCAAACGTTTCAGCAGGTGGAGCAATAAACTCCCCAATCACAATAACAGCAGCCATCACTATCAATGCTACTTTTAATACCGATACCACCATTCGATTAATCGAAACACCAGCAGCACGAAAAGCGGTTAGTTCAGAAGAACCCGCGAGTGTGCCCAAGCCCATCAGCGTACCTAATAAAGATGCTGGGGGGAAAATCTCATACAATAAACGCGGCACCGAAAAAAACACATATATTGCAGCTTGCAAAACATCGTATGCACCGCGTCCCGTTTTTGCCAATTCGTCAACAAACTCAGCAAATGTCAAAATAGCAAGCAAAACAAATATTACGATGAACATCGATTGTAAAACACTAAGCGCAATATAACGATCAAGCAGTTTCATCAGCGTTGCAACGATTTAAGGCCGGAAAAAAGATAGGCAATCCCGTATTGCCTATGCCATATATAAAATACCAGAGAAATAAACAGAGCATGCGCCCACCAAATGCCAAGATAAGAAGGAAGTACTTCTTGTTTCAACCAGGTCTTTCCTATCATCATCAAATACAAATAGCTAATAAAAAAAATAAGCGCGATAAACAACTTTGCAAACCGGCCTTGGCGTGGATCAGAACGACTCAATAAAACCGCCAACAAGGCGAGCACTATGCATGAAATAGGCATCGCCAAACGCCAATGAAGCTCAGCAATCTCACTCGGTTGAGATGAACTCAACAACTCACTCATTGACTGCGTCGACGCACGTGCTGCGGTCGATTTATCGCCTTGTTGCCACACTTGCACTTCGCCTTTTTCGAACTCATGGAATCGATATCCACGACCCTCAGCGAGCACCTCGTAGCGCGTCCCCTTTTCCAGGACTAAATAACGCGCCTTACCCTGATCGGCCTTTCTTAAAAACCCACGCTGTGCGGTAAAAATATCGATTTTTCCATCAATTTCCAGATGCACAAACACATCCCTCATCTGCTTGCTCACAGGATCTATACTTTCAATATAGAAAATGCCTTGTCCTTTTCGAATCTGATGAAAACGTCCTGGAGCAATAAATGCGACTTCAGACTCAGCACCTGCCTGGTCACGAATTAAATATTGCGTTTTCTCAGCCCAGGGCGCAACCCAGAAGGATAAGCTGGCAACGAGGGCTGCGACCAACAACACAAATACGGCTAAGGCTCGAATTAAGTGTGGTATGCCAATGCCACAGGACTCCATCGCGGTTATTTCGGAGTCCTTATACATTCTTCCCAAGCTAATCAAAATAGCTAAAAATAAGGAAAAAGGAATAATCAACACCATATAATTCAGGGTAAACAAACTCAGCAGTTTAAAAATAAACTCAGTCGGTAAATGCCCCGATGCAGCGTCTGACATATAACGGATAAAATGTTTGCTGGCAAAGATCAAAATTAGAACAACCAATACTGCAAACAGATTAGCCATGACTTCTTTGACTAAATAACGGTTTATCAGCACAATATTATCTGCCAACCCACAGTAAAAAAGAATAAAGATTGCTTTGCGCTTTTCTGTAATAATGACGACATTGACCAACCTAAATACGGCATAAATATTTGCGCTAAAGAACTTTTATAGCGGTATATTAATTTAATGATACAATCTACTCTCGCATGCTCCACCACACGTAGACATCTAAACATATAGGGATTGAATTTTAGCACGCGGCGAACATAAAAAGACTTAAACTTTTTTCGTTGCAATGTTACTAACAATCTATTACCCGTGAGTACCTCTGGAAACTGCTCTCCAAAGGTCTCCATATAGCTTTTGAGGATATTTCATGGATTTCAACGTAATAACCGGCACCTTAAATACGCTGAAAACAGGCTGTCTAATAATCGGTGTTTTCGAAAAAAACAAACTGAGCGCAAGTGCCAAAGATCTCGATAGTGCGGCAGAAAAGTACCTCTCTCGTTTTCTGAAAAAAGGGGATTTTAAAGCAACTATCGGTGAGACCTATGTATTACACGATCTGCCAAATATTACCGCTGAACGGATCTTACTCGTTGGATGCGGCATAGAAAAAGACTTAAATCCGGCAAACTACCTTAAAATTCTGACACATTCTGCCGAAACATTAAACACTGTTGCCACCACGAATGCCATCTCTTGCTTACCGGAGCTAACACTTAAAGACCTTGACCTACGGTGGAAAACAAACGTCGCAACACGCGCCATAATCACCAGCACCTACCGTAGCGACACCTTAAAAACTCAACAAGCTGAGCAAACTTCCCGTTTGAAAAAAGTAAGCTGGTTTGCCGCAGATAAACACGCGGCTAACTCGATGAAAAAAGGCGTAGACTTTGGCACTGCAATCGCTGACGGCATCAATCTGTCACGCGAACTGGGCAATCTTCCTGGAAATGTATGCACTCCTAGCTATCTCGCAGAACTAGCAATCTCTCTCTCCAATCAGCATAAGAAGCTTAAAAGCAAAATACTGGAGGAGCAAGATATGGAGCGTCTGGGTATGGGCGCTTTATTATCCGTCTCGCGCGGGAGTCGACAGCCAGCCAAGCTCATTATTATGGAATACTCCGGTACCGCAAAAGATAAAAAACCAGTGGTCTTTGTAGGCAAGGGACTCACCTTTGACTCCGGTGGAATATCCATAAAACCTTCGCCATCAATGGATGAAATGAAATATGACATGTGTGGCGGAGCGAGCGTCTTTGGCGCCATCAAGGCAATTGCAGCATTAGAATTACCGATTAATGTCATTGGCGTAGTACCCAGTTCGGAAAATATGCCCGATGGCGACGCCAATAAACCCGGCGATATCGTGACGAGCTTATCCGGCCAAACCATTGAAGTATTAAATACGGATGCAGAAGGCCGTTTGATTCTTTGCGATGCACTCACCTATTGTGAAAAATTCAAACCCGATGTCGTCATTGATATTGCCACCTTAACCGGTGCCTGTGTCATCGCCCTGGGAAGTCACGCAACGGCTTTATTTAGCAATAATGATAAATTAGCACAAGATCTAGAAAAAGCGGGCAACACTAGCCTAGACCGAACCTGGCGAATGCCACTTTGGGACGATTACCAGGAACAACTAAAAAGCAATTTTGCAGATATGGCAAACATCGGTGGACGTGAAGGAGGAAGCATTACCGCCGCCTGCTTTTTATCTCGATATACCAAGGATTACCGCTGGGCACACCTGGACATCGCGGGATCTGCATGGATAGGTGGTAGCAAAAAAGGCTCCACAGGCCGACCGGTTTCGTTACTCGTACAATATGTCATTGATCGCTGCGGAAAATCTATAAAATAAAGCAGACTTTCAAAAACTTAGCGCGGCATATATATTGCTTTTCTTACCCAAACTAATAATTGACACGATAGATGACGCAAGTAGACTTTTACGTAATCGATGATGATGTTAAGCACGGCGCAGAAAAATTCGCCTGTAAACTCACCGAAAAAATATACAAACAAGGTTATTCCGTCTACATCCATACGGAAGACGATAAACAGTCCGCACGCATGGACGACTTATTATGGACATTTCGGCAAGGTAGCTTTATACCTCATGCCAGAGCGGAGAATACACCGGATGAAAATATCAAAGTCATTATCGGCGCTAATGATCAGCTACAATGCAAGGGTGAAGTATTAATTAATCTCGCTTCGGAAATACCCGCTTCTTATCAAAAATTCAGCCGAATTGCTGAGCTAGTAGTCAAAGAACCACAGCGCAAAGCAAGCGCACGAGAACATTATCGGTATTACCGGGATCAAGGGTGCGCAGTGGCATCCCATCAAGTAAGTAGGTAGCTTTATGGCAGATCAAAAATCAGCAAAACCAACAACAGACTCAAGCACTCCTTCGACCACAAACCCCTCAATCCCCATTGAAAAAGCCTCTATTTCTCATGCACTTGGCAGCCTTGAAGACTCTGACAAAAGCACCTCAATTGATCCACAATCAGAACACCAACTTGGCGATATTAGCTCAATGATCGAGCAAGCAGATGAAGATGCCGGCGATTTCGCGTTATTAGATGAAGCGATTGCTGAACTCGAAAGCGATGAATCAGTAACCGATCCCAATATTCCAACTTTGTCAGATATTGTAGAGCCTGGCTCCCATATCGCAACTGCAATCGACGACGCATATACCGAAGCCGAACTCGGCGTAGTTCCGACGTTAAACCATGTAGCCACCGAAGTTGCAACACCTGAGAGCGCACATAGTGAACCTAGCGCGATCAACAGCACTCCAGCAAGCCAAGCAGAAACACTTGAGACTGTCGTCGATTCAGCACAAATGAGCGCCAGTACCATCGAGCCACGAACAGAGCAAAATGCGGCAAATGCCACACTTGAATTCAACCATACCGACAAGCCACCCGAAGAAGAAATGTTTACCGCGTCCGAACTTATCCTCGCCGAAGAAGAAGATCCCTTAAGTACATACTCCAGACCGGTTCCTGCTACCGAGCATCATGTTAACCTAGGTGCTGAAAACACCGCAGGTTTATCCATTTCGATACCTTATTCATTGCATAACCAGCTTTCGAAAAAAATTGACAATTTAGTCATTGAAGCCACCACCTCAATGACCAATGAACTACACCATCAACTCACATTGCGCTTAAATGGACTGGTAGCCAAGTCCGTAGAATCGGTACTACCCAAGCTCATTGACCAAATGGTAACCAGCTTAAGAGATGAGGTTAATGGCCAAGTTAAGCATGAACTTCCCAGTATCATTAATGAAGTACTGGGCAAGACCAATATCCCTAAAGATTAAATAAATGAGACCTTTACACGAAAAATAGTTTTCGAGTCTGCTAATCCATCACGAGCAACATCCAATACTCGCAATCAGTAAGCATTTCTAGGATAATTCGGCCACTTTCATTAACACAGCCAGAGCATCATGGAAAAAACCTATAAGCCCCACGAAATCGAGCAACGTTGGTATCAGACCTGGGAGTCTGATGGTCACTTCACCCCAAGCGGCGAAGGCGAACCCTATAGTATTATGATCCCACCGCCCAATGTAACGGGCAGCCTCCACATGGGGCACGGCTTTAACAACACAGTGATGGATGCAATGACCCGTTTCCAGCGCATGAAGGGGCGTAATACCTTGTGGCAACCCGGCACCGACCACGCCGGCATTGCCACGCAAATGGTGGTAGAACGTCAACTCGCTACAGATAATAAAACTCGCCACGATCTTGGCCGTGAAGAATTTATTGAACGAGTATGGAAATGGAAAGAAGAGTCTGGTGATAATATTAGCCGCCAACTACGACGCATGGGTAGTTCTCTGGATTGGCAGAACGAACGCTTCACTATGGACGAAGGCCTCTCGAATGCCACCAAAGAGGTTTTTGTGCGACTACACGAAGAAGGTCTCATTTATCGCGGCAAGCGCCTGGTTAATTGGGATCCCGTTCTCCATACCGCAGTTTCAGATTTAGAAGTATTAAACCAAGAAGAAAACGGCTTTCTTTGGCATTTACGTTACCCGTTAGCCAGTGGCGAAGGCTTTCTGGTGGTCGCCACTACCAGACCCGAAACCCTGTTAGGAGATGCTGCTGTGGCCGTACACCCTGGAGATGATCGATACAAACATCTCATCGGGCAAAAAGTGACACTGCCCTTTACCCAGCGACTCATCCCCATCATTGCTGACGATTATGTTGACCCAGAATTTGGTACCGGTATCGTAAAAATTACCCCTGCTCACGATTTTAATGATTATCAAATTTGGCAACGACATCGTGATGAAACAGCCATCGTGAATCTACCCAACGGCGGACTCATCAATATCTTTACCATCAGCGCATCTATCATCGATAGTGATGACGAGCATGGTGATTTGATTCCACAGGAGTTTCGTGGACTTGATCGTTTTGCCGCACGCAAACTACTGATCGAAGAATTAGCAGAAAATGATCTATTAGAAAAAACCGATGATCATAAGCTTGTAGTACCTCGCGGTGATCGCTCCGGTGCGGTGATTGAACCTTTTCTCACTGATCAATGGTATGTCAAAGTCGCCCCACTCGCCGAACCTGCGATCAAAGCCGTAGCAGATGGCTCGATACGCTTTATCCCCGACAACTGGAAAAACACCTATTATGATTGGATGCACAACATCGAAGACTGGTGTATCTCAAGACAAATATGGTGGGGACATCGTATTCCAGCATGGTATGACAAGCAAGGTAATATATTTGTAGGACGTTCAGAAAAAGAAATACGAGAAAAACACCAGCTCGCTGACGATATAATACTCAAGCAAGACGAAGATGTTTTAGACACCTGGTTTTCCTCTGCATTATGGCCTTTTTCTACCTTGGGCTGGCCTAGCAACAAAGAACGGGTAACAACATTTTACCCCACCAGTGTTTTAGTCACGGGTTTCGACATTATCTTTTTTTGGGTTGCCCGAATGATTATGATGGGCATTAAATTCATGGGTGACGTTCCCTTTCGAGATATTTATATTCACGGCCTAATACGTGATACCCAAGGCCAAAAAATGTCTAAATCAAAAGGCAATGTATTGGATCCCATCGACTTAATCGACGGCATAGAACTAGAAGCCTTGGTCGAAAAACGCACCAGCAGCTTGATGCAGCCGCATCTCGCCAAGCGTATTGAAAAAGCCACACGCAAAGACTTCCCCAATGGCATACCCGCGTTTGGAACCGATGCCTTGCGTTTTACTTTTGCAGCACTCGCTTCAACCGGGCGTGATATCAGCTTCGACTTACAACGCGTAGAAGGCTATCGTAATTTTTGTAATAAACTGTGGAATGCTGCGCGCTATGTATTAATAAACACCGAAGGCCAAGATTGTGGTACCAACGATGAGACCCAGGAACTCAGCTTACCCGACCGATGGATCACCTCTCGCCTACAAGAAACCATTGAACAGGTTAACCGCCACATGGCCTCATATCGGCTTGATCTTGCTGCACAAAGTATTTATGAATTCACCTGGAATGAATACTGTGATTGGTATTTGGAGTTATCCAAGCCCGTATTGCAAAATGAAAAAAGCAGCGCTAGCGAATTAAGAGGAACTCGCGCAACACTGGTTGGCGTACTCGAAACCCTGCTTCGTCTCGCTCATCCGATCATGCCTTTTATCACCGAAGAAATTTGGCAACGCGTCGCCCCACTCGTAGGAAAAAAAGGCAACACCATAATGTGTGAAAGCTATCCTAATCAAAATGAGGCTTTAATCAATGCCGCAGCGGTCGAGCAAATGGAGTGGGTAAAAACGTTCATACTCGGTATTCGGAAAATTCGCAGCGGAATGGATATCGCTCCAGGAAAAGCATTATCGATACTGCTACAAAATGCATCTGACAATGACAAATCATGGCTGGAGGCCAATCGAATATTCTTGCAACGTCTCGCTAGGCTAGAAAAAATTGAATATATTGGCGAACAAGCACCAGAAGCCGCAACCGCGCTCGTGGGTAATATGCGCATATTGATTCCACTGGCAGGATTAATTGACCAAGAGGCAGAATTGGCACGCTTAGAAAAGGAAATTACTAAAATTCAAAAGCTAGCCAATGCAACGAGTGGAAAGCTGGCTAATGCAAAATTTGTAGAGAATGCACCACCGGCGGTCGTGACGAAAGAAAGAGATAAGCTTGCTGGGTTTAAAGTCTCGTTAGACAATTTAAACGAACAGCTTGAACGCATTCGTAAAATGTAAATATTTAGGAATGCAGGGATTATAAGGAATGGCACGTAATAACGAATAAAATCAATAAAAACTCTGGCAAAAAAAACCAAATCCCTTCGAACATTGCCAGAGCCTTGCTATGAACCTGCTAACACTCCATCGAACTTAGGAAAACTCTACTGCGCCGATTTTCCAAGTCGGACAAACAGCCTCCTAGGAGCTTGTCTGAGAACAAACTGACCTACTGCGACCAAAACCAACGTGCGTGACGTTCACTGTTCTCGGACAGGCTCCTAGCGCGCACTATATGAAATAATAACCGGGTTAGGATTGTTCAACGCTCGTTTGCCCTTTTTGCTATTCATTCTCACCATTTCTAGACTCTCGCATTTAGGGCACTTAACAGAGTTAAAGCGCGCAATATGATAGATAGTCCAAGCCAATGGAACAAGTAACAAGGGCAAGAATTGAGACAATGCTGTTAAAAAAATAAAATAAAGCCACATTCCCACGTCAACTGCAAAGCTTGATTTCAGCTGGGGAATAGGTCTTCCCACATAACTGCATTCAGTACAGACTTTGTTTTTCATCACACACCTCCAATATATTCTCAGGTGAAATAAAAAAATAGTTAACTCTATAATATAACTGTAGTCCTTAATTTGAGTTTTTAACAGCATTATCGGACTATAAATACGATATTATTTAAAAAAATTTCTGCAACTTAAACACTAACACCCAGGCTCAGCTAACATTCATTTAAACTCAAATTAAAAACCCTTTTGTCGCTTCTATACCCGTGGCCATTTGAGGTATAGGTTTTTAGTGTGCGTCATATTCATTTCATGGCAAGGCGAAATGACAAGTAATAGCTGGACTATTGCGAGGAATTTCAACGAAGCCATGGAATGAAGAGGGCGTGCAATAAGACCTATATTCCAATCGCTACGGGTATATACCCAGTAAAAAACGAATAGCTAATAAACTTTATCGCCCACTTATTTTTAGC
>Ga0256830_1000292_pt1 | contig 44147 bp, 46 predicted proteins | sample 128326metaG_FD_190537 | JGI IMG/M metagenome (GOLD analysis project Ga0256830, IMG submission 190537) | Hydrothermal vent microbial communities from Lau Basin, Pacific Ocean - 128-326 | ecosystem: Environmental > Aquatic > Marine > Hydrothermal vents | place: Pacific Ocean: Lau Basin | collected...
CCCTGAGGGAAATCCTGGACAAGAATGGAGAAGGCAACGTCCTCAGAGGAGAAGTCCAGGCCATAGAAACCCGGGACTCCCTCATATGGGGCCACCAAATCCCCGTGAAGGTCCTGGGAGTGGAGGGACTGGTAGTCATGGCCACCCCCCAAGGGGTCCTGGTATGTCCCCTGGAGAAGAGCCAGGAGGTGAAGAGGCTCCTGGAGGAGTGAGAATCCCCTACAGAACGGGAGAGACCTCCCTCTGGAAATCAATTCATCTGGCGAATGGCCCCTCCCTCCACCACCAGGAGGAAAGGCATCCTGGTGGGATCGCCCTGGGGCGTGAAACCGGTCATCCCGGTCACTCCCAGGAAACTCACCTCATCCAGAGGCATGAGCTTCCCTTCCTTCCCTATCCGGGCCAGAAGGGCCCGGGCGGCATCGTAGGCCTGGGCCGCCAGGGGAGTGGGGTCCACACCGAAGGCGAGTTTAAACCTGTAGTAAAACTCCAGCACCGGGAGATAGGGGGAATTGGGTGTGAAGGTGTCGGGAAAGACGGCATACTCCACGTACCCTCCCCCCTCCCTCACCAAACGGGGATCATCCCACAGGGCCGATCCCGCCAGAGAGATGCCCTTCACGTTGTGATAGACCAGCTGGGGCACAAGGAGAACCACCCTCCTCCATGAGTCAGGGACGTACAGGGCCTGGGGCAGAACCCCTGCCCTTTCCCATTCCTCCAGTTCCGCGGCATAGGAGGAAAAGTCCTTTGTATCCGAAGGATAAGACCTCAAGAGACTCACCTCTCCCCCCACCTGCTGGAACTCCTGGGACAGGAGCCGGGACATAACCCGACCATAGGGAGTATCGGGATAGAACAGGGCCAGCTCTTTCACCTTGAGCTCCCGGCGCAGGAAACCCGCCATGAAAGAGGCCTCCTGATCCAGGGGAAGGGACGTCCTGAAGAGATGGGGATACTTAGCGGTCAAACCCGGGGCCACGGGGAAGGGGGTGACCACCGGGAGCTCCCGGGTCATAGCCCAGTCCAGCACAGGGGAGAGCTGCCTCACCAACAAGGGACCCACCACACCCAGGAAGGCCCCCTCCAGGGAGTCCAGCTCCTGGGGCGAGGAGACCTCTTCCACCTCCACTCCCGTGCCCTCCAAGGCCAGCTTCACTCCCCTCTCCACCTGGATCTGTTCACCCTTCAATAGGGGAGACTCCTCCAGGAAGAGGAGCACCTTGTATTTCTTTCGGGGAGCCACGGCTTCCTTGGGGGTGGGAGGGGGAATCAGTGCCCTCTCCAGGGCCTCGTACTCCTGGGGAGAAACCAGAGCAGGATTCACCTTCTCCAGATAGGCCCTGGCCTCTTCCTCCCTTCCCTGCCGGTAAAGGATCTTGGCCATGAGGAGACAGGAGTCGTGGTACAGAGGATCCCGGGACCCTACCTCCTCGACCACCCTGTGGAGAAGTTCCAGGGCCTTCTCACCGTACCCTCTCTTCCAATAGATCCCGGCGGCCCTGAAGGCAGCCTTGAACCCCAGTCGGGCAGAGGGCACCTCCTCCATCACCTTCCGGTATAAGAGAAGGGCCTCCCTCTCCCTCCCCTGGCCCTCCAGGGCCCTGGCCCTTTGGAACTCCTCCTCCACCACGCTCTTTCTGGCCACCCTCCCGGGAGGTGGGGGAGGAGGAGCCACGGCGCACGCCGCCAGAAAGAGTAGAAGACTAACGCAACCTACTATCCGGCACCACACTGGACCTCACCTTGAAGACCCCATCCACCTTCCTGGCCACCCTGACGGCCAGTTCCTTGGAACTGTAAGGGCCTATCACCACCCTATGCACCCCCCTGGCAGAGGAGTAAAGGACCAACACCCTGTATCCCCTGGCCCTCACTTTATCCCGCCACTTCTCAGCCCAGACCTTCTCCTTGAAGGCTCCCACCTGGACGTAGTAGCCCCTCTTCAAGACGGCCTTTGAAGCCCCAGAGACCCCGGCCGGGGTCCCCTTCTCCACCCTCCTTCCGGCCTTCTGGGCGGCCTTGGTCCCCTTCTGAGCCAAGGCCCCGGGCTTCGCCCCGGCCTTCGAAGTCTCCCCTGTGGGGGCAGAGACCACGGAGACTTTACCTTTACCCCTGGCCCGTTCATGCCTTTCACCCACATTAACCCCTATAAAGAAAGCCACCACCAGAAGAGCCAGGATCACCAGAACCAGGGCACCCAGTTCCCTGGTGTCCAAGGTGTACTCTCTCATTCCACCACCTCACATAGAGTGGGGCGCGTCCACCCCCAAAAGCCTCAATCCTTCCCTTACCACCACCTGCACCCCTTTAGCCAGGGCCAAACGGGCCTCCCTCAAAACCTGATCCTCCACCAAGACCCTGTAGTGGTTGTAGTAGCTATGGAAGGCCGCCGCCAACTCCTGAAGATAATAAGTGAGTCTGTGAGGCTCCAGGCTCCTGGCCATGGATTCTATGAGGTGGGGAAACCGTAGGACCTTTTTGATAAGCCCCAACTCCTCCCCCAGCTCCAGGGGGGTGAGATCCACCTCATGGAAGGTCTGGGGCATGGGGATGCCCCTCTCTGCCGCTGTCCTGAAGATGGATGAGATCCGGGCATGGGCGTACTGGACGTAGAACACAGGATTCTCCTCCGTCTGGCTCTTGGCCAGGTCCACGTCGAAGTCTAAATGGGCATCGCCCTTCCTGGTGAGGAAGATGAAACGCACGGCGTCTTTGCCCACCTCCTCCACCAGCTCGGCCAGAGGGACAAACTCCCCCTGACGGGTGGACATCGACACTTTCTCCCCACCCTTGATGAGACTCACCATCTGGATAAGGAGGACCTGAAGCATCTCCGGATCATAGCCTAAAGCCTCCAGGGCCGCCTTGATCCTGGGTACGTAGCCATGGTGATCGGCTCCCCACACGTCCACCAGCAGATGGAATCCCCTGTCGGCCTTCAAAGCGTGATATGCAATGTCCGAGGCCAGATAGGTGGGCTCTCCATTGGCTCTCACCACCACCCGATCCTTGTCGTCCCCCAGACGACTAGAGGCAAACCAGAGGGCACCGTCTTTCTCGTATATGAACCCCCCTTCCTTGAGCCTATCCAGGGCCTCGCCCACCAGATCCCTCTCGTACAGGGTCCTCTCCCTGAACCAGGAATGGAAGGTGACCCCAAAGGCTTCCAGGTCTGATTGAATGGCCTTCAGAATCTCCTCGGCACCCCATCGGGCCAGCCTCTCCACGGCCTCATCCTTGGGCAGATCCATCACCTGGGGCATCTCCTCCAGAGCCCTCCTGGCCAACTGGATCACATACTCTCCCCGGTAGCCGTCCTGGGGAAATGCCACCTCCATCCCACCCATCTCCATGCAACGGGCCCAAATGGATTCCCCCAAAACCCGGATCTGGCGACCGGCATCATTCACATAATACTCCCGCTCCACCTCATAGCCCGCCTTCTCCAGGATCCGGGCCAGGGAGTCCCCCACGGCTGCACCCCTACCATGGCCTATGTGCAGGGGTCCCGTGGGATTGGCGGACACGAACTCCACCTGGACCCTTTTGCCCCGCCCCAGGTCCAGGTCACCGAAAGCCTCGCCTTCCCTCAGCACTCTGGAGAAGCCCCTGTACCACCACTCCCTCTTCATGAAGAGATTGACAAAACCCGGCCCCGCCACCTCCACCTTCTCTATCATGGGGTGATCCAGGGCCTGGGCCATCCTCTGGGCAAGCTCCCGGGGATTGGTCCTGAGTTCTCTGGCCATAACCATGGCGGCGTTGGTGGTGTAGTCGCCAAACCTGGGGTCCCTGGGATAGTCCACCTGAACCCTGGTTTCCAGTCCCAAACCCCCCAGAGCCTCGTGAATCATCCTCTCTACTTCCCTCTTCAAGACACCCTCCCATAAACCCGGATAAAGGCTGAGTTAAGGGTCATCTTCCCCCCTCACCAGCCGCCTCCCATGAAGCAAGGCCATCTTTTAACACTCCTGGTCCCAGAAAATCAAAGGCCAGAGAAAGTTATAACTCCTCGAATCAATGATATTGACAATAACAGACTCAAGTCCTATATTCCTCCCAGGGTGTGAAAAAGGAAAAATTCCAAAGGGGAGGATAAAGACATGGGAAAGGTAATAGGCATCGACCTGGGCACCACCAACTCTGTGGTAGCTGTCATGGAAGGGGGTGAACCCCGCATCATACCCAATCAAGAAGGTGCCAGGACCACTCCGTCGGTGGTGGCCTTCACCAAGGACGGGGAAATCCTGGTGGGGCAGGTGGCCAAGCGCCAGGCAGTCACCAACCCCGAGAATACCATCTTTTCCATCAAGAGGTTCATGGGCCGTCGCTACGAAGAGGTCCAGGACGAGATCTCCATGGTCCCATACAAGGTGGTGAAGGGACCTAAAGGCGACGTGAGGGTAGAGGTAGGGGGCAAGCTGTACTCTCCCCCCGAGATCTCGGCCATGATTCTCAGGAAGCTGAAGGAGGCTGCCGAGGCCTACCTGGGAGAGAAGGTGGAGAAGGCGGTCATCACCGTTCCCGCCTACTTCAACGACTCCCAGCGCAAAGCTACCAAGGACGCCGGTCAGATTGCAGGCTTGGAGGTCCTCAGGCTGGTGAACGAGCCCACAGCTTCCGCTCTGGCCTATGGACTGGACAAGAAGAAGGGGGGCAAGATCGCCGTCTATGACCTGGGAGGTGGCACCTTCGACATCTCCATCCTGGAGGTGGGCGACGGGGTATTCGAGGTGAAGGCCGTCAACGGCGATACTCACCTGGGAGGGGACAACTTCGATCAGCGCATCATCGACTGGATCGTGGAGGAGTTCAAAAAAGAGCAGGGCATCGATCTCTCCAAAGACCCCATGGCCATGCAGAGGCTCAAGGAAGCCGCCGAAAAGGCCAAGTGTGAGCTCTCCTCCGTCATGGAGACGGAGATAAATCTACCTTTCATCACCGCCGACGCCAGCGGTCCCAAACACCTACTCATGAAACTCACCCGGGCCAAATTCGAGGCCCTGGTGGCCGATCTCATCGAACGCACAGTGGAACCCTGCCACCAGGCCCTGAAGGATGCAGGACTCACCGCCGCCGACATCGACGAGGTGATCCTGGTGGGCGGCTCCACCCGCATCCCCGCCGTCCAGGCCAAGGTGAGGGAGATCTTTGGCAGGGAACCCAGAAAAGACATCAACCCCGATGAGGCTGTGGCTTTGGGCGCCGCCATCCAGGCGGGAGTCCTCACAGGCGAGGTGAAGGACATCCTGCTGCTGGACGTGACGCCCCTCTCCCTGGGTATAGAGACCCTGGGAGGCGTTATGACGGTCCTCATCCCCAGGAACACCACCATACCCACCAGGAAGACGGAGATCTTCACCACGGCCACAGACAACCAGACCAGTGTAGAGATCCACGTGCTCCAGGGCGAGAGGCCCATGGCCAGAGACAACCGGACCCTGGCCCGGTTCCACCTGGACGGGATACCCCCCGCTCCCAGGGGTGTGCCCAAGATCGAGGTCACCTTCGACATAGACGCCGACGGCATCCTCCACGTCTCGGCCAAGGACATGGCCACGGGCAAGGAGCAGAAGATCACCGTCACCGCCAGCAGCGGCCTCTCCCAGGAGGAGATCGAGCAGATGGTGAAGGAGGCCGAGCGCCACGCCGAGGAGGACCGCAAGCGCAAGGAGGTCATCGAGGCCAGGAACCAGCTGGACGGCCTGGTCTACACCATGGAGAAGACCATCAACGAAAACAAGGAAAAGATCCCCGTGGCCGACCTCCAGGCCGCCGAGGAAGCCATGTCCAAGGCCAAAAAAGTCCTGGAAGAGAGCCTTTCCATCCAGGATGCTTCCAGGATAGACACCATCCTGACCGACCTGAGGAACACCACCCAGGAGATCACCAGCATCTCCCACAGAATCGCCCAGGCCCTCTACCAGCAACAGGCCCAGGCAGGAGGAGGGTCCACCGCGGAGGGCACCACTGGAACCTCCAGCCAGGAAGGGACCGTGGAGGAGGGCGAAGTGGTGGATGCCGACTTCGAAGAGAAGAAGTGAAGAATGAGGGGGAGGTAACCCCTCCCCCTTCCACACTGCAAAGAGGGGTGGGGAGATGGCCACAAAGAGAGACTACTACGAGATACTGGGGGTAAGCAGGAACGCCTCAGAAGAAGAGATCAAGAAGGCCTACCGCCGGCTGGCCAGGAAGTACCACCCCGATGTGAACCCCGGCAACAAAGAGGCCGAGGAGAAGTTCAAGGAGATCACCGAGGCATACCAGGTCCTGTCAGACCCTGAGAAACGCAAGGCCTACGACCAGATGGGCCACGCCGCCTTCACCGGGGCCCAGGGCGGTCCCGGCGGTGGACCTGGAGGCTTCGATTTCCAGGACATCCACTTCGACTTCAACATAGGAGATCTGGGTAGAGGGGGGCGCTTCGACGTTGGGGGCTTTGACCTGGGAGACCTCTTCTCCCAGATCTTCGGTGGCCGCAGGAGACGTACATGGAGGGAAGAAGCCCCCGGCCCTGAAAAGGGAAGGGACCTGGAGTACCAGATGGAGCTCTCCCTGGAAGACTCCTACAGAGGTGTCACCACAGAGATCACCATCAACCGGGGGGGGAAACTGGAGACGGTGAAGGTGAAAATCCCTCCAGGGGTGGACAACGGGACCCGGGTGAGGGTGGCCGGCAAGGGAGAACCCGGAATCCTGGGAGGTCCTCCGGGAGACCTCTACATCATCACCAGGGTGAAGCCCCATCCCTTCTTCGAACGCAAAGGGAACAACCTCTACTGCAGGGTACCCATCACCTTCTGGGAAGCCGCTTTAGGAGGTGAAATAGAGGTGCCCACCCTGGAGGGGGCGGTGAAGATGAAAGTGCCTCCCGGCACCCAGTGCGGACAGAAGTTCCGTCTCAAGGGCAAAGGCATGCCCAGACCCAAAGGGGGCACCAGGGGTGACCTCTATGTGGAGGTGAAAACGGTCACCCCCAGGAACCTCAACGGCAGGGAGATCCAGCTCCTGAGGGAACTGGCCCGGTCCAGGAAGGGGGAGAATCCCCGGGAGGAGATCCTGAGGAGATACGGCCATTAGGGCCGTAAAGGAGGAAGGCCATGGAAAAGGAGAGACCCCTCTATCTCATATCCACCGTAGCCAAGATGCTCGATATACACCCCCAGACCCTCAGGCTCTACGAAAGGGAGGGCCTGATTAAGCCCGCCCGCACCGAGGGCAATACCCGCCTCTACTCCCAGGAGGACATCGAGAGACTCCGGACCATCCTCACCCTCACCCGGGAACTGGGGGTGAACCTGGCGGGAGTAGAGATCATCCTCAGGCTCAGGGAACAGATAGAAGAACTCCAGCAGGAGGTGGAGAGACTGGCCACCCTCCTGGGCAGATACATGCAGGTGGAGATCGAACGTCTCCAGGAGGAGGGCCGCCCAGGCCTGGTGAAGGTCTCTCCCGCCCATGTGGTGAGAGTGAAGGTGGTGGAGGAGAAAGGGGAGTGATCAGGACCTGGTCCCTCACCCATCCCACGCCCTCCTCATCCTTTGCCTTCCCTCCCATTTCCCTGCCAGCAGGTCACACCGGGGGACAAGATCACCCTCACAACGCCACCTTTCATGAGAGAAAAGGGGCCACCCAAAGGGGTGCCGATCCACCCAGGAATCCTCCGTATCCCCAAAGGCCCTATGAATAAGCAAAGAAGGGCTTTACCCACCATGCTGGGAGGGGCGAAATCCGAGACTCCAAACCCTTCGGAAAAGGTGGTATAAGTTCACCATGGAGCTTGGCAAAACCCCCCGGGAGAAAGTCGAGGATGGCAGCCCACCCAAAGGGGTGGAGGCCATAGCCCTGGAGATATTCCGGACCCTGGCGGAGGTGTTTCCCGTATGCACCTGGAGCGACGAGTTCTACCATTTCCCCCAGGCCCCACGGGATCACCCATGGGTCCAATGGGACGACTTCTCGCCGGGCACCATCCAGAGTCTCTCCCACAGGATGTCCCGCTGGAAGGTGCGGCTCCTGGGCCTAAAGGAAGAGACGGCCTCCCTGGACACCACCATCGATATCACCACACTTCTCAGGCTCGTCTCCACCCTCCAGGGGGAGCTCACCCAGGTTTGTCTCCACGAGACCCGGCCCACCCACTACCTGACCATCGCCTCCATAGGCCTGGCCCAAACCCTGGAGGAGGATCTGGAGATCTGGCACAGGAGGGTGGAAAACCTCCCCCCTTTCCTGGACGAAGCCCGGGCCAACCTCAAAAGGATACCGGCCCTATTCCGGGATTTGGGACTGGAGATGCTGAAGGAGGTCCAGACATGGACCGCCTCCCTCCAGAGCCTGCGTCCCGGCCTGGAGCCCGTCCTGGAGGCCCTGAACCGCCTGGGGCAACATCTCCAAAAGGTTTCAACCAGCAGGGAATTTCGGCTGGAGAGGGAGCTCCTGAACCTGGTCGTAAAGGACCATCTGGGCTGTGGCACGGATATAGAGGGGATTGGCCACGAGCTGGAGAGGGAGATCCGGGAAGCGAAAGCCACCTTGACCCGAGAGGCCCATCGCGTCTCTCCAGGATTCTCCTGGCCCCAGGTACTGGACGCCCTCTCCCCTCCTCCCCTGCCCGAGAACGGTATCCTTGGCCTGTACACGGAAGCGGTGCAACAGCTGGGGAACCACTGTCTGGAGCACGGCCTGGTTTCAGAGGAACTCCTCCTCTCCTGCCCCGTAAGGGTAGCCCCCGTGCCCCCCTACCTCTCAACCATAAGGAGCGCCTCCTCCTACAGCATGCCCCCGGGATACCCTCCCAGAGGAGGCACCTTCTGGGTCATCAATGCCCGGACCGAGACCCCACCCCTGGACTACCAGATGCTGGCGGCCCACGAAACCTATCCGGGCCACCACCTCCTGGACGCCCACCGCTGGAGTCTGGGCCGGGTCCTGCGCCGCCCCATAGAGTCCCCCCTCTTCTACGAAGGATGGGCATGCTTCGCCGAGGAACTCCTGGCCCACACCGGGTACTTTCGGGGAGGGGTTGATGGGCTTCTCCTGGCCAAGCGCCGCCTCTGGCGCGCCGTCCGGGGCAAGGTGGACCTGGAGATCCAGACGGGGGAAAGGGACCTCCCCTCTGCCGCCCAGCTTCTGGCGTCTCTTGGCATGGACAAAGACCGGGCCCTGGCCACGGTGGTCAAGTACACCCTGAACCCCGGATATCAGCTGTGCTACACCATGGGCCTCCTCCGCTTGAAGAGCCTCTACCAGGAGTTCGGCGGGAACAATCCCGTGGATTTTGCCCTCAATGTCCTGGGCCAGGGGGAAATAGGGTTCGACAACCTGAGGCTCCTTCTCATCCGGCGAAAAGCCATCTGAGATCGTCATCCCTTTACGCTGGGAGAGATATCTTTTATTTAAAGAACCACTTTCACTGGAGGAGAGACTTGACAGGCTTTTGGGGATACCACTCGGAATGGAACCTGGGCAGCCCCGGAGGATGGGACTACCAGCGCATCACCCAGGAGATAGGGAAAGCCGTGTGGGAGAGGCTGAACCAGATCCGCCCCACGGGGGTGAACCTGGACTTCGACCATCCCCTCCTCTACCCCGTGGTGGGCTTCACAGAGATGCTGGTCCATCTCCACCGCACCCGGGAAGGCTCCAATCCGGGAGTGATCGCCGTGGTGGCCGAGGAAGAGACCCTGGAAGACGTGACAGAAAACATCAACCTGGCCCGTCGTCTCGACAGATTCCAGGGCATAACGGGGGTGCTCATAGCCCCCCACCAGCTGGAGCTGAAGAAGGGCAAGGTGTGCTACAGGGGACGGCCCGTCTCCGTGATCTTCATGGACTTCAACACCGACGTACTCCTAAAACTCCACAAGAAACACAACCTCACTCCCCTTCTCCAGGCCGTTCGGGAGCACCGGGTCATCAACCCCCGGGGAATGGAACCCATCAACGTAAAGAGCATGTTCGAGGTTCTCACCAGTTCCCCCGGCGGCCGGTTCCACCCGGAGATATTGAGACGCACACCCTGGACCCGCCGGTTCTATCCCAGAAAGACCCAGGGGCCCCGGGGGGAAAAGATACCGGACCTGTTGGAGTGGACCCGGACCCACTGGGAGAGCCTGGTCTTGAAACCCACCCGGGGCTACTCGGGACGGGGAGTGAGGGTAGGCGGGGTGCATAAAGACGCCGACGAGGCCATAGAACTCGCCCTGAAGGGGGAAGAGTACATCGTCCAAGAGAAGATCCCCCTCCACCTCTGGGCAGAGGAGATCCCCGAACTGGATGAAGAGGAGGGCAGACTCATCCTGAAGCCCTACCAGACGGACTTCCGATGCCTGGTGGGACCGGGGAGGGTATTCGGCTTCCTGTGCCGCTACGGCAAGGTCCCCACCAACGTGGGGAGCGGCGGGGGGGTCCAGCCCTTGGGTGTCCTCCGTTCCCCCATGGAAGTGAGAGAGGCCGTAGAGCGGATCAACCGCTCCCTCCTGGATCTAGGACCCCGGGATCTGGCCCACCTGGTGGAGATGCAAAAGAGTATGGCCCTGGAGCAGAGGTTCACCTATCTCCTGGGTCCCATCAAGATCGCCCTGAGACCCAGAGTCATCACTCCCCGGCAGATAGAGGCCCTGAAGGGTTACTGTGCCGCCCTCTGGGCAGACTGTATCACCCTGGAGAAGATGTGGCTTTCGGGAGAGCTGGACCACATGGTCAACATAGAAGAGGAAGAACTGGAGATAGCCCGCTCTCAACCCTGGGGAGGCTCTCCCGCCATCATCGCCTCCGACGGGCTCTTCAGTTTCGGAGCCCACGTGGAGAAGAAAAATGGAAATAAAGGCTGACCCCCAGTGGTGGAAGAGCCTCTTCGACGGGATATACCTGCTGACCGATGCCCGCTCTGTCAGGGATGAGGAGATCACCCGCCTGGAGGTGAACATCATCTGCCATCTCCTCCCCCTCCGAGAAGACCACTGGATCCTGGACCTCTGCGGAGGTCAGGGAAGACATAGCCTGGAACTCACCCGGCGAGGCTACAGAAGGTGCACGGTCCTCGACTATTCCGGCCGCCTTCTCAAGTATGGAAAGGCCCTGGCCACTCCACGGGGCCTTCCCGTGGCCTTCGTCCAGGGCGATGCTCGGAACCTGGGGCTGGCCTCAGGGGCGTTCCACCATGTCATCGTCATGGGAAACTCCCTGGGATACTCCCCAGACCCAGAGGACGATGGATTGATTCTGTCCGAGGCCCATCGCGTGTTGCGTGGGGGGGGATGGCTCCTGATAGATGTGGCCGACGGTACCAAGGTGAGAGCCAGTTTCAACCCCAATGTCTGGCACGAAATCGGCCCTGACATAGTGGTCTGCCGACAGCGCAGGATGAATCATGACTCCATCACTACCCGGGAGATGGTCATCAGCAAGAAGAAGGGTCTCATCCGCGACTCCGCTTACTCCATACGCCTCTATCACCCCCAGGCCCTGGCCACCCTCTTAGAAAAGGTGGGGTTCACCCATGTGAGGGTCTACCCGAGCTTCTCCCCCCACAAGGACAAAGAGGACTATGGGTTCATGAACCATCGGGTGATAATCACGGCCCAGAAGTCCTAGCCCCCCCGGCGGCCCTTTCCCAAAACCCCATACTCCTGCAACATCTCGACAAAAGCGAAAGAGAAGTTGTACACGTCCCCCGGCCAGCGGGCAGACAGGTAGTTCCTGTCCCTGACACTAAACCCCCTGTGGATGCTTTCACCACTGTCCCGCAACAGGGGGAAAGGCCCCCTCAAAAAGTTCTTCGGAGTGGCCAAGGCAGATTTCACCTCATCTTCCACGGTCCGCCCCGGATAGGTGAGGTAGTAGTCTCCCAGCCACAGCCTGGTCAGGTGATAGGCCAGTAACTCCTGGGACTTCAAAAGGGAAGTGGTCTTATAGTCCCGGATAACCGACCTTCCCGTCCCGGGATCCATACTCCTGGCCACCAGGAGCACCCCATGACAGATGGCCGCCACGGGTTTGCCGGCAAGGAAGAACCGGGCCACCAGGCTCTGCAACACCTCCGACTCCAGATACTCCCTGACCCCCTTGTGGTGTCCCCCGGGAAGGAGAATCCCATGGAACTCCCCTTCTTCAACATCCGTATATTTTAACGGGTTACAAAAGGAGGCACTCTTCTCCATTTCACCATAGGCCTCCACACCATCCCTCCTCGCCCTCAAAAGCCACTTCCATACCCCCAACCCTCTCCCCGTGAGCATTATGGCGTCGGCAGCCCCTTTCTCGCCCCGGGGAGTCACAAACACCACCTCACAGTGATTCTCAGACAGAATCTTCCAGGGGATAGCCGCCTCGGTAGGGTCAAACCCATAACTCGGAAGGGGTATCAAAATCCTCGCCATCATCTTCACCTGCCATACCCTACCAACGCCCATCCATCCCTTCAATAGATTTGGGATTTCCCCTTGACAATCTCCCCTCCGGGTGAATATTTTAGTCTGGAGTTATCATATTTCTTGAGTGAGTTATTGAAAGAAACGCCCTTTAGAGGAGGAGAGAGATGTTGAACATAGAGAAACTCACGGTGAAGGCCCAGGAGGCCGTGAGACGGGCCTATTCCCTGGCCCAGGAGTACGGCCACCAGCAGATGGAACCGGAGCACCTGTTCCATGCCCTCCTGGAGCAGAAGGAGGGCATCGTGGTGCCCATCCTCCAGAAGCTGGGGCTGGACGTAACACTGCTATCCAAACAGACCCTGGAGGCCCTCCAGAAGTATCCCAGGGTGGAGGGCACGGGGGAGGTTTATCTGTCTCCCCGGCTTAAGAAGGTTTTCGACAGGGCCATGAAGGAGGCCGAAGAACTCAAGGACGAGTATGTGAGCACCGAGCACCTGGTCCTGGCCATCCTGGAGGAGAAGGACTCCTACGTCCACGACATCCTGGTCTCCCAGGGTGTGAACCGGGAGACCTTTATGAAGGCCCTCCAGGAGGTGAGGGGCCCCCACAGGGTGACGGATCAGGCCCCAGAGGAGAAGTACCAGGCCCTGAAGCGCTATTGCACGGACCTGACGGAGCTGGCCAGAAAGGGTAAACTGGACCCCGTCATCGGCAGAGACGAGGAGATCCGCAGGGTGATCCAGATCCTCTGCCGGCGCCGGAAGAACAACCCCTGCCTCATAGGCGACGCCGGTGTGGGCAAGACGGCCATCGTGGAGGGCCTGGCCCAGCGCATCGCATCGGGGGACGTACCCACCACCCTCCAGGACAAGTCCATTCTGGCCCTGGACATGGGCGCCCTCATCGCCGGTGCCAAGTACAGGGGCGAGTTCGAGGACAGGCTCAAGGCCGTGCTCAAGGAGATCCAGGAATCGGAGGGGCGCATCATCCTCTTCATCGACGAGATCCACACCGTGGTGGGGGCCGGAGCCGCCGAAGGGGCCATGGACGCCTCCAACCTCCTTAAACCCGCCCTGGCCAGGGGTGAGCTCCACTGTATCGGAGCCACCACCATAGACGAGTACCGGAAGTACATCGAGAAGGACCCCGCCCTGGAGCGCAGGTTCCAGCCCGTCCTGGTGACGGAGCCCAGCGTGGAAGACACCATCTCCATCCTCAGGGGCATCAAGGAGAAGTACGAGATCCACCACGGGGTGAAGATATCCGATTCGGCCCTGGTGGCGGCGGCTTACCTCTCCCACAGGTACCTGCCCGACAGGAGACTGCCGGATAAGGCCATCGACCTCATCGACGAGGCAGCGGCCAAGCTGCGCATGGAGATAGACTCCATGCCCGCCGAGCTGGACGAGCTGGACAGGAAGATCCGCCAGCTGGAGATCGAGCGTCAGGTGGTGAAGCGGGAGGACAACCCCGCCGCCAGGGAGCGCCTCAGGAAGATCGAGGAGGAAATCGGCAAGCTCAAGGAGAAGTACGAGGAGCTCAAGGCCCAGTGGCTGGCGGAGAAAGAGGTGATCCAGAGGATCCGTCAGATCAAGGAAGAGATGGACCAGGCCCGCCTGGAGCTGGAGAGGGCCGAGAGGGCCGGAGATCTGGAGAAGGCCGCCCGCCTCAAGTACGACACCCTGGTGAGGCTCCAGAAGGAGCTGGAGGAGCAGACCCAGCGCCTCAAGGAGATCCAGAGCCGCAGATCCATGCTCAAGGAGGAGGTGGACGAGGAAGACGTGGCCGAGATCGTCTCCAAGTGGACGGGTATCCCCGTGAGCAAGCTCCTCCAGGAGGAGGCGGAGAAGCTCCTCCACATGGAGGAGGCCCTCCACAGGCGGGTGGTGGGCCAGGATGTGGCGGTGAAGGCCGTGGCCGAGGCCATCCGCAGGGCCAGGGCAGGCCTGGCCGATCCCAACAGGCCCCTGGCGTCCTTCCTCTTCCTGGGTCCCACGGGCGTGGGCAAGACGGAGCTGGCCCGGGCCCTGGCCGAGTTCCTCTTCGACGACGAGAATGCCATGGTGCGTCTGGACATGAGCGAATACATGGAACGCCACTCCGTGGCCAGGCTCATCGGTGCACCCCCGGGCTATGTGGGCTACGAGGAAGGTGGCCAGCTCACGGAAGCCGTGCGCAGACGCCCCTACTCCGTGGTGTTGCTGGACGAGATAGAGAAGGCCCATCCCGAGGTCTTCAACATCCTCCTCCAGATCCTGGAAGACGGAAGGCTCACCGACTCCAAGGGGAACGTGGTCTCCTTCAAGAACACGGTGATCATCATGACCTCCAACGTGGGCAGCGAATTCATCACAGCACCCAGGGCTCCCTACGGTACCGCCGAATACGAACTGGAGTATAAGCGCATGAGGGATCTGGTTCTCCAGGAGCTCCAGCGCCATTTCAGGCCCGAGTTCCTCAACAGGATAGACGAAATCATAGTATTCCACTCCCTGGACAAAGAGCACATGAAGGCCATCGTGGACCTCCTCATCAACAGGCTCAGAAAGCGCCTGGCAGACCGCAAAATTGACATAGAGCTAACTTCAGCGGTAAAAGATTTCCTGGTAGAGGTGGGCTTCGATCCTCAGTACGGTGCCAGGCCCCTTAGGAGAGCCGTGCAGAAATACATAGAGAATCCTCTGGCCCAACTCATCCTTAAGGGCGAAGTGAAGCCTGGACACAAGGTGTTAGTGGACATGGAGGGGAATGAGATACGCTTCATTCCCCAAGAGACGGCGGAAGACGAAGTGATTGAAGCCGAGGTGGTCTAAGAGATGACCAAAACCAAAGAACCTCCCGAGGAAAAGGAGAAGGAAGGTAAGGCGGAAGAGGAGAGGGAAGACCTCTCCCCTTCCCCCCTCCTCTCCGTCACCCTGGAAGAGGATAAAATCTCCACGGAAGATCCCCTGGAGCTGGTGGAGGAGTTCAAGGTCACCCCTGAGGAGGCCTTAAGCAGCTATCTCAAAAGGATCAGCAAGTACCCCGTCCTCTCCAGGGAGGAAGAGATAGAGCTGGCCCGCAGGGCCCAGGGGGGAGACAAGGAGGCCATGAAGAAGCTCATCGAGTCCAATCTCCGCTTCGTGGTCTCCGTGGCCAGTAAATACCGGGGATACGGTATCCCCATCATGGACCTGATAAACGAGGGGAACCTGGGCCTCATTCAGGCGGCCAAGAGATTCGATCCCGAACGGGGAGTGAAATTCATCTCCTACGCCGTCTGGTGGATCAAGCAGGCCATCATGCAGGCCCTGGCGGAGCAGTCGGGAGCCGTGAGGCTTCCCCTGAAACAGGCAGGAGTACTGCTCCGCATTCGCAACAAGTTCGAGGAACTCTCCCAGAAACTGGGCCGGGAACCCACCACCGAAGAGCTGGCCGAAGAGCTCCACATGGAACCCCATGACATTGAGGACATCCTCAGGGTGGCCCGCATTCACCTCTCCCTGGAGTCCCCCATCAACAGGGACGAAGACGAAGATACCACCTTCCTGGATCTCATGGAGGAGGAGAAGATGCCCAGCACCGAGGACCAGATGCTCAAATGGTCCCTCTCCACCCAGATCCAGGACCTGCTCAAGGAGCTCAACCCCCGGGAGGCCCTCATCCTCAGGTGCCGTTTCGGCCTGGACACCGACAGGCCCATGACCCTGGAAGAGGTGGGGAAAATGCTGGGCATAAGCAGGGAGAGGGTGAGGCAGTTGGAGGCCCGGGCTCTGGACAAACTGAAGAAGATTGCTGTAGCTAAGAGATTGGAGGACTACCTCAACTGAGGAAGATTGGAAGCTCACTTTCCAGAAGGAGAGTTGCGGCATGAAGATCTGGAGCTACCACCTACCCACCAGGGTACACTTTGGAGAAGGAGCACTGGAGAAACTGGAAGAGATCCTCAAAGGCTACGGCGATACCCGCCGGGTCCTGGTCATCAGCGGCAGCCACCATATCAAGGCCTCCGGTCTGGAAGAGAGACTCACAGGGATCATCAGGAAGGTGCGCAAGGAGCCCACATTCTACACTAAGGTTCCCCCCGAGCCCACTGTAGACGCCGTTGAAGATGCCCTCGCCTTTGCCAAGAGCGTTTGGCCCCACATAGTGGTGGGAGTGGGGGGAGGCAGTCCCCTGGACGTGGCCAAGGTGGTGGCCATGATGCTCACCAACGGAGGCCGGGCAGCCTCTTTGGTGGGGGTATACGAACCTTTCAAGAGAGACGGCATCCCCTACATCGCCGTTCCCACCACCAGCGGTTCAGGTTCAGAGGTGACCCCCTACGCCGTACTCATTGACCCCTCCGTCCCCCGCAAGGCCCCCATAGTGAGCCGCAGGAGCTTCGCCGTCCATGCCCTGATCGACCCCGCCCTCACCCTCTCATGTCCCCCGGCCCTCACCGCCAGGACCGGGGTGGATGCCCTCTCCCACTGCATAGAAGCCTTCCTCTCCCGCCGGGCCACGCCTCTGACGGACCTTACAGCCAGGGAAGGGGCCAGGCTGGTCTTCCAATACCTCCCAGAAGCCATCAAGAACGGGGAGGATACCAGGGCTCGGGAGAAGATGGCCCTGGCCAGCCTCATGGGGGGCATCTCCATTTCAGGAGCAGGGGCAGGCCTCATCCACCAGCTGGGCCATGGGTTGGCTGTCTTGAACGGCATGTCCCACGGGGAATCCATGGCCCTTTTCATGGTGCCCGTCCTGGAGTTCTACGGAGAAGCCGCGGGCGAGAAGCTGGAAGAGCTGGCCTTCCAGGCAGAGGTGGACCCTCCCCAGTTCCTGGATTGGCTCAGGGGCTGGCTGGCCTCCATGGACCTGCCCGTATCCCTGGCCCAGGTGAACTACGACCCCTCTTGGAAAGAACAGATAGCAGAGCTGGTCCTATCCAGAAAGAGCATCATGGAGGTCTTGCCCCTGGTCCCCACTAAAGAGGATCTCCTGGAAATTCTGGACAAAATGGCCGATACAGGCTAACTACACCGAATCCAAGGAGGAAAGATTCCCATGAGTGTCAAGTACAAGCTCTTCATCTCTTTTTTTGTGATGCTCAGTCTCTTTTTCCTTTACTTTGTCTTCATGAGCAGGATGTCCCAGAAACCCGCTCCCAACGTCACATTGAAGGGGGCCTTCACCCTCTTAAAGGGTAAGCTGAAGGTTCCCGACCTGGTGTACATGGCCTTTGACGCCGAGAACATGACATGGGATGGAAAGACAAAGAAGTTCCTCATCACGGGCTGCTCTCCTTCCCTGAAACGCACCTTCTACATACTGTCCAACGGCACCAAAATCTACCCGCCCAGAAGTATCAAAACCAAGGCATGTGAACCCACCCTTCCCTACAACAAGATGATGGACTCCCCCAGGATCCTCGCCAGGATAGAGGAAGCCACGGGCAAGACCTGCAAGTTCCGCACCGTCTACAAGATGGACTGGGACGATCCCGAGGCCCTCATCATGTGCTGGGACCCTGACAAGCAAGTAGCCCACTGGCAGGTGAAGATAGACACCATCACCGGGGATATAAAAGAGGTCCTTCCCAGGCCCAAGAAAGAAAACGAACCATCCCAGGGAGCACAAAACAAGGAGGACCAGGGCTGACCCCTGGTCCTCCCCTTGGCCCTCAACAGGCAGCCATCAAGGCTCCGGCTCTACCACCTCGTATACGTCACTTTCGGCGAAGGCTTGCAAGAACCTGAGGTGCATGGCATGGCCCGCCTTGAAGGCCTTGAGCTCTCCCATGAGGGGCAACCCCAGAAGCTTAAGGTCTCCCAGGAGATCCAGAAGCTTGTGGCGCACGGGCTCGTCCTCGAAGCGGGGGGGACCGTTGAGGACTCCATCCTTACCAATAACCACGGCGTTCTTGATGTTGCCTCCCCTGCCCAGGCCCTGCTTCAGGAGATGGGCAATCTCCTCGTAGAAACAGTAAGTCCTGGCAGGGGCCACTCCCTCCGTGTAGTCCTGAGGATCGTGTTCAAAGGACGTGGCCTGATGGCTGAGATAGGGATGTTGATACTCAATGGCACAATGGGCCTTGAAGCCACCACCGTTGGGGGAGACCTCCATGAAACTGCCATCCTCCCTCTCCACCCGGAAGGGCCTCATCACCCTGCAACACTTCCTGGCCCTTTCCTGCTCCTGGACTCCCGCCTCCAGAATCTTCCTGGTGAAAACGGAGGAGCTACCGTCCAGTCCAGGGATCTCCTCTCCACCCTCCACCTCGATGACGGCATTGTCCACCCCCAGACCTGCCAGGGCCGAGAGGAGATGTTCTACCGTTCTCACCACCACCCCATCCCTCCCCAGATTGGTGGCCCTGGAGACGTCCACCACATGGGAGAAATGGGCAGGGATCTCCACCCCATCCCTCACAAAAACAACCCCCGTATCCACGGGGGCAGGCTTGATTCTCACTTTGGAAGGCTTTCCAGTGTGAAGTCCGTATCCTCTGATCTCTACCGTCTTCTTCAGGGTCCTCTGGGCTCCTGACGGATACTTCAAAGTACCCTCCCTTTTCCTTTTGTCTGGGACCATTATAGCCAGAAAAAAAGCCTAGTAAATGTGTAAAGTTGCAAACAATCGGCACCCAACTTGTGTCAAAGAATGGACATATCCGGAGAGTCCTGGGGGCTCTACCGGGAACTTTAGGACATGACACGAAGGGTGAAAAAGGTTATAAGGGGGAACATGAGAGAAGAGGTAAAAGCCGCCGTCATCCAGATGGAGATTCGCAAGGGAGAGCCGGGCCTCAACCTGGCCAAGGCCCTTTCTCTCCTGAGCCAGGTCCACCGGGAAGGGGCTCAGCTGGCGGTGTTGCCGGAGATGTGGCTCACCGACTTCGCCCTCAAAGATCCCCAGCCCTACCTGCCATGGACGGAGAAGGCCATAGAGCAACTCCAGGCCGCGGCCCGGGAGAAGGAACTGGTCATAGTGGCCGGTTCAATGATGGAGGAGGAGAAGGGCCAGATATACAACACCTCCTACGTGATCACGGCAGAAGGGGTGGTGGGAAAGTACCGCAAGGTCCACCTCTTCGAACCCATGGGAGAGCTCAGGGTCTTCACGCCAGGCCACAAGGCCCTGGCGGTGGACACCCCCCTGGGCAGACTGGGGGTCATCATATGTTACGACTTGCGATTTCCCGAACTCACCCGCCCCCTTCCCTTCCAGGGGGTAGAGATCCTATGTGTCCCTGCCCAGTGGCCCATCCAGAGGGTGACCCACTGGGAGATACTCCTCAAGGCCAGGGCCGTGGAGAACCAGTTCTTCGTCCTGGGATGCAACCGCTGGGGACAAGGGGGCCCTTACCATTTCCCCGGCCGCTCCCTCATACTGGACCCTCTGGGACAGGTCCTGGCTGCCATCCCCAGGGAAGGGGTGGCCCTGGCCACCCTGGAGAGGAGGGTCATGGAGGAGTACAGGAACCAGATCCCCTCCCTGAGGGACAGCCACCTGGTCAAGACCCCTAGCCTCTGAACTCCCTGAACTCGTAGGTCTTCTCCCCACCCATGTCCAGGACCAGATGCTCCTCGTCCTCCTCTCTTATGGTCCCCACAATCTGACGATAGGCCTCGAAGTCGAAGAACCTGGCCACATGGGTGGCCCCCCGGCTTTCGGGTCCCAGGGCCTCCCTCTCCTCGGGCAGGAGTTCCCTGATGGTGAGGTGGTTGCAACGCCCCTTCTTTTCCCAGTCCCCCACCCTGAGGATGAGCCAGTAGAACTTGTTGGGAGAAATCTTCATATGTTCCACCTCCTCCCTTGGTCACAAAAAAGGGGCCCACCTCCCTTCCAGGAGCAGGCCCCTTCATCACTTAAGACGAGATGGCTATACCACCCTGCATTTGTAGCCGTAGCAGTGGATTCCCGCTTCCCCTTCGCTGAAGATCTTGCGGAAGACGATCTCCACTTCCTTTCCGATCTCCACCTCTTCCAAGGGTGTATCCGTCACCTGACACTGGATGGTACCGCCACCATCCAGCTCCACAACGGCCACGGCGTAGGGCTTCTGGTACTTGAACTGGACGGGGGGAGTCCTGATGATGGTGAAGGTGAGGATCTTCCCCCTCCAGGAGAGGTTGTAGTCCTCCAGGTCCTGGGAACCGCAGGGGCACACCAACCTGGGAGGCAGGAAGACCTTACCGCAGGCCTTGCACCTGTTACCCTGCAGCTTGTACCTCTGGGGCATCTCTTTATAGTGTCTGGGCACAATCATCACTGCACCTCCAGGATGTGAACTACGGAGCTTCCACCGGAGCCACCCATGTTCTGGGCCAGGCCCCTCTTGGCGTTCTTCACCTGGCGCTCACCGGCAGTGCCCCTGAGCTGCTCCACCAGCTCCACGATCTGGGCCACACCGGTGGCACCTACGGGATGACCCTTGGACTTGAGCCCACCGCTGGTGTTGATGGGGATCTTACCGTCCAGGGCCGTGTTGCCCGCCTCGGAGAAGGGACCACCCTGGCCCACCTCGCAGAAGCCCAGAGCCTCGATGCAGCAGATCTCGGCGATGGTGAAGCAGTCGTGGACCTCGGCAAAGTCAATGTCCTCGGGCTTGAGGCCTGCCATCTCGTAGGCCTTCTTGCCCGCAGCATGAACGGCGTCCAGGAAGGTGATGTCGTCCCTCTGGTGGAGGGCTATGGTGGAGGTGGCGGCGCCGGAACCGATGACCTTGATGATGGTGTCCGTGTATTTCTTGGCCATGTCCACGGGGCAGAGGATGACGGCTGCAGCCCCGTCACTCACGGGGGAGCAGTCGAAGAGACCCAGGGGATCGGCCACGGGAGTAGCGTTGAGGACGGTCTCCTTGCTGATCTTCATGGGGAACTGGGCGTTGGGGTTCTTGGAGCCGTTGTCGTGGTTCTTCACGGCCACGGCGGCCATCTGCTCCCTGGTGGTGCCGTACTTGGCCATGTGGGCCCTGGCGATCATGGCATAGAGACCAGGGAAGGTGTTGCCGTGGAAGGCCTCGTACTCCTGGTCGGCGGCGGAAGCCAGGGCAAAGGTGGCATCGGCCCCCGTGAGCATCTTCTCCACACCCCCCACCAGCACGATGTCGCTCATACCCGAGGCCACCTCAATGTAGCCCAGGCGGAAGGCCAGACCACCCGAGGCACAGGCAGACTCGATCCTGTAGGCGGGTATATGCCTCTGGCCCAGGTAATCGGCCATGAGGGAAGCCAGGTGCTCCTGGGCGCAGAAGAGACCGCTGGTCATGCAACCCACGTACATGGAGTCCAGGTGGTCCACACCGGCATCCTTTATGGCCTTCAGGGCAGCCTCCACGTAAAGCTCCCGGAGGTTCTGCCACCAGAGCTCCCCGAATTTGGTGATTCCAATTCCAATGACTGCTACGTCTCTCATGCCCTTACCTCCTGAATTAAACATCGGGGTTCAGGTGGATCTTGCCCCTGAACTTGGCGTACTGACCATAGGTGAGATAGAACTTCCTGCCGTGGATGAGGTCCCACAGCTTGGGCACCATATCCCTCACCTCGTTGATCCTCTCTGTCACCCTGAAGATGAAGGAGTCGGAACCGGCACCGGAACCGAAGGAGACCATGAGGATCAGGTCCCCGGGCTTGGCAGCGCTGTCCAGGGTGGCGGTTAGACCGTTGGGAGAGGCACCGGAGTAGGTGTTGCCCTGCCAGGGCACCACCCAGCCGGGCTCGATCTGCTCCTTCTTGAAGCCCAGCTTCTGCCCCGCCCTCAGGGGGAACTTCCCGTTGGGCATGTGGAAGACGGCCCACTGGATGTCCTTGGCGGTGAGCCCAGCCATCTCCATGATGTTCCTACCGGCAGAGACCACATGCTTGAAGTAGGCAGGCTCCCCGGTGAAACGGCCGCCGTGCTGGGGATACATCTGGTGCTCCCGGCGCCAGAAGTCGGGAGTGTCCGTGGTGAAGGAGTAGGTGTAGAGGACCTCGGCGATGATCTTCTCCTCGTCGCTTCCGAAGATGAAGGCGGACCCCCCGGCGGCGGCCGAGTACTCCAGGGCATCGGCAGGGGCACCCTGGGAGGTGTCGGCACCAATGGCCATGGCGTACTTCATGTTGCCAGACTTGACGTGGGAGTAACAGACGAACATGGCCTCGGCACCGGCCTTGCAGGCGAACTCGTAGTCGGCGATGTGGATCTCGGGGGTCATGCCCAGGGCCTCGGCCACGATGGTGCCCGAGGGCTTGACGGCGTAAGGATGGGATTCGGAACCGATGTAGATGGCACCGATCTCCTTGGGATCGATCCCCGCTCTCACAAGGGCGTACTTGGCGGCCTGATAGGCGATGGTGACCGTGTCCTCGTCCTGGTTGGGCACCGTCTTCTCGTAGAGGAGCAGGCCCCGCTTGATGACCTCAGGGTCATCCCCCCACTGGGCCGCTATCTCCTCCGCCTTGATCCTGTAGCGGGGGACGTAGGCACCGTATCCGATAATACCTACTGCCATGAAGCTACCCTCCTTGGTGTGTTTTTACTCTCCTTACAACCACATTTAATATTTGTCAACATTTTTTGATATAACTAAACCTGCATGACCCCGTGCTTCTTGGGATAACGGAGCTCCCCGGGCTTGTTCTCGTAATAGGCGAAGCGACGAATGAGCTCAGAACGGAGTTGGGTAGGCACCACCATGTCGTCGATAATTAGATTGGCGGCCAGCTTGTAGATGTCCACCTGCTCCCGGTACTCCTTCTGTTTCTCCATGACGAACTTCATGCGCTCCTTGGGGTCTTTGATCTCCTGGATGTGATTGTAGTAGACGGCATTCACCGCCGCCTCGGGACCCATGACGGCCACCATGGCCGTGGGCAGGGCTATACAGGCGTCGGGCTCGTGGGAAGGCCCGCACATGGCGTAGAGGCCAGCACCGTAGGCCTTGCGAACCACCACGGAGATCTTGGGCACCGTGGCCTCGGACACGGCGTAGAGCATCTTGCACCCGTGGCGCAGGATCCCCTCCTTCTCCACCTTGGAGCCGATCATGAAACCGGGCACATCCATGAGGTAGAGGAGGGGAATATTGAAGGCGTCGCACAGGCGGATGAAACGGCAGGCCTTGTCGGCGGAATCCACGAAGAGGACCCCTCCCTTCACCTTGGGCTGATTGGCGATGACGCCCACGGGCTTGCCGTTTATCCGGGCAAATCCCGTGATGATCTCCTGGGCCCAGAGCTTCTTCATCTCGAACCAGCTGCCCCTGTCGATGATGCGCCAGATCACCTCGTACATGTCGAAGGGCATGTTCTGGTTCTCGGGAATCACCTTCTCGATGTCGTCTATGGGCTTTTCGGATTCGGCGGGCTCGTACACAGGGGGTTTCTCGAAGCAGTGGGAGGGAAAGTAGGAGAGGTAGTCCTTGAGCATCTGGAGGGCCTGCTCTTCGTTCTCGGCAAAGACGTCTCCCACCCCCGAGACGGAGCAGTGCATCCGGGAGCCCCCCATCTCCTCCAGGGTCACCTTCTCACCTATGGTCACCTCGGCCATCCTGGGAGACCCCAGATACATGGCCCCCAGTTTGTCCACGCAGATGATCACGTCGCAGAAGGTGGGGATGTAGGCTCCCCCCGCCGCCGAGGGCCCCGACAGGATGCACACCTGGGGAATCATCCCCGACATGAGGGCCTGGAGATGGAAGATGCGCCCCGCATGGCGCCTGCCGGGGAAACAATCGATCTGGTCGGTGATGCGCAGACCTGCCGAATCCACCAGGTAGATCATGGGGATACGCAGGCGCATGGCCGTCTCCTGGATGCGTATGATCTTCTCCACCGTTCGGGGCCCCCAGGAACCGGCCTTGACGGAGAAGTCGTTGGCCATGACGGCCACGTCCCTGCCGTTGACCTTGCCCAGTACGGTGACCACACCATCGGCGGCCAGCTCCTCCTCCAGGCAGTTGGCCATGAGACCGTCCTCCACTATGGAGCCAGGATCCAGGAGGATCTCCAGTCGCTCCCTGCACAGGAGCTTGCCGTACTCCTCCTTCACCCTCTTTTTGTGGCGCTCAGGCCCCATCTGGAGAATCCTCTCCCTTACGGCCCTGAGTTCCTCACCTTTGGTTGCCATGATTTACCTCCTATTCCCCTTTGTACTGGGGTTTCCTCTTCTCCTGAAAGGCCTTGAGCCCTTCCAGCCTGTCCCTGGTGGGAATGATGTTGTCGTAACACCGGGATTCTATAAAGAGTCCGGCATGGATCTCCACTTCGGCCCCCATGTTTATGGCATACTTGGCCTGGGCCACGGCCAGGGGACCGTTGGAGGCTATCTCCTGGGCCACCTCCAAGGCCCGCTCCAGGAGTCCATTGTCAGGAACCACTTCATTTACCAGGCCAATTCCAGCCGCCTCCCGGGCAGTGATCCGCCGGGCGGTGAAGATGAGCTCCTTGGCTTTTGCCTTGCCCACCACCCGGGGAAGGCGCTGGGTCCCCCCTGCCCCCGGGATGATGGCCAGGCTGGTCTCAGTGAGGCCCATGCGGGCCGATTCGGCGGCATAGCGGAGATCGCAGGCCAGGGCCATCTCCAGCCCCCCACCGAAGGCCACCCCATTCATGACGGCTATGGTGGGCTTGGGCATCTCCTCCAGCATGGTGAAGGTGTCCCTGATGGTGCGGATGAACTCCTTCACCTGTGCTTCAGAGAGGGTGGCCCTCTCCTTGAGGTCTGCCCCTGCACAGAAGGCCCTCTCCCCCGCCCCTGTCACCATGACCACCCTCACCTCCCCATCAAACCAGAGAGACTCCAGCTTGCCCTTCAGGGCCTTCAGCATGGGGAAATTGAGGGCGTTCATCACCCGGGGTCTGTTGAGGGTCAGAAGGACCACATGGCCCCGCCTCTCTTCAAGAACCAGCTCTTCCATGGCTCACTCCAGGACGATAACCACATCCCCCTCGTTGACAAAGTCGCCCACGTTCACCTTCACTTCCCTCACCACACCGTTGGTCTCGGACTGGAAGGGAATCATCATCTTCATGGACTCCAGGATGAGGAGATCCTGTCCGGGTTCCACGGTATCACCGGGCTGCACCTTCACCTCTGCCACCACTCCAGCCATGGGACATGCAACTTCGGCCATCTCTCATTCCTCCTTCTTCAGCTGGTCTATAAAGTTGGTAGTTGTTCTACCCTCACGGAAGAGTTTACTCTGTAAGGCCTTGATATGGAAGGGGATACTGGTCTTGATTCCCTCCACCACCGTGGTCCCCAGGGCCCGGAGCATGAGCTCAATGGCCCCATCCCTGGTGGGGCCCCAGGCAATGAACTTGGCCAGAAGGGGATCGTAGTAAGGGGAGACGGTGTAACCCTCATAGACCCCCACGTCGGCCCGGAAACCCTCCAACTGGGGCACCTGCCACCTGGTGATCTTCCCCGGAGAGGGCATGAAGTTCTTGTCGGGATCCTCGGCGTAGATGCGGCATTCAATGGCATGGCCGTTGATGCCGATATCCTCCTGCTTCAGGGTGAGGGGCTCCCCAGCAGCGATCCTCAGCTGCCACTCCACCAGGTCCACACCCGTGGTCATCTCCGTGACGGGATGCTCCACCTGGATCCTGGTGTTCATCTCCAGGAAATAGAAGTTCCTCTGGGGGTCCACCAGGAACTCCACGGTACCGGCATTGTTGTAACCGATGGCCCGGGCAGCCCTCACGGCGGCAGCCCCCATCTTCTGCCTCAACTCAGGGTCCACGAAAGTGGAGGGGGCCTCCTCTATCACCTTCTGGTGCCGCCTCTGGACGGAGCACTCCCTCTCGTTGAGGTGGATGGTATGGCCGTCGTTGTCGGCCAGGACCTGGATCTCTATGTGCCGGGGTTCCTCGATGTACTTTTCGAGATAGAGGGAGGGATCACCGAAGTAGGCCTTGGCCCGGGCCTCGCACATTTTAAAAGCCTGCTCCAGCTCCTTCTCGTCGCGGGAGATCTGCATACCGATGCCACCGCCCCCGGCCGAGGCCTTAACCATGACGGGATAGCCGATCTCCCGGGCCACCTCCTTGGCCTCCTCCAGGTCCTGGATGCCATCCACGTTCCCGGGCACGATGGGTACCCCCGCCTCCTGCATGATCCGTCTGGCCTTCACCTTGAAGCCCATGGCCTCCATGGCCTCGGGTCTGGGACCTATGAAGATGAGCCCCTTCTCCCTACACCTCCTGGCAAAGGAGGCATTCTCCGCCAGTAGACCGTATCCGGGATGGAGGGCCTGGGCCCCCGACTCCAGGGCCACCTGGATGATCCTCTCCACATTCAGATAACTCTGGGCCACGGGGGGAGGCCCGATGTGGTAGGCCTCGTCGGCCATCTGAACGTGGAGGGCCTCTCTGTCGGCATCGGAATAAACAGCCACCGTTTTAACCCCCAGCTTCTGACACGCCTGGATCACCCTGACGGCAATCTCACCTCGATTGGCAACAAGCACCTTCTCAAACATGAACCACCCCTGTTTTAAGGTTTATAAAAAACCTTTAAATCTCGCTTTACAGCACGGCCAAAAAAAATTTGGACCACCAATCCAGAAGAGTTAGCTATCAGACCCCTCAACTCCTTGTCAAGACAGGAGTCTATCCCTCCTCACCCCGAATGAAACGAGATTGATATTTCCATCTTTATGTTCTTCCTGGCCGACGCCACAGACGATCCGGCCTCCACCATGCCACCCTGTGCAACCCGGCCTCGGGATTCGCCACCGTATACACCTCCAGGGAGATCCTGGGGATGATGAAATAAAGGGGCCCCGGGCCGACTCGGCATTGCAAGCCCCAGGGGTTACCCTATATACTTGGTGCCCATGATAGCCGTGGTTCAGAGGGTGAAAAGCTCCAGGGTGGAGGTGGAGGGCCAGGTGGTGGGAGAGATCGGCCCCGGCCTCACCTGCCTCCTGGGTGTAGAAAAGGGAGACACCCATGAGGACCTGGAATGGATCTGTGAGAAGATTGTTCACCTCCGCATCTTTGAGGATGACCAGGGGAAGATGAACCTCTCCCTCCTGGACATACGGGGAGGAATACTGGTCATCCCCCAGTTCACCCTCCTGGGGGACTGTCGAAGAGGACGGCGCCCCAACTTCACCCGGGCCGCCCCTCCCCAGGAGGCCTCGGACTTCTTTAAAAGGGCTGTAGAGCGCTTCGAGAAATTCCCCATCGCCGTGGCCCGGGGTGTCTTCCAGGCCCACATGCTGGTATACATAGAAAACGACGGCCCCGTCACTTTCATCATAAATTCACGGGAGAGAGGCAGATGAGAATAGAAACCCTTGTAGTAGGTCCCCTTGAAGTCAACTGTTATCTGGTGTGGGAGGAAGAGACCAACCAGGGCATTGTGATAGACCCTGGAGCCGAAGGCTCCCTCATAGTGGAGGAAGTGGAGAAGCAGGGCTTCACCCTCACCCACATCGTGGACACCCACTGTCACGTGGACCACATAGGCGCCAATGCCGATGTGAAAGAGGCATTCCCCGAAGCCCTTCTGGCAGTACCCGAGAAAGACCTGCCCCTCTTCAGATCTCCCCACAACCCTATGCTGGTCATGATGTGCAGGGCCAAGCCCTCTCCAGAACCGGACATGCTACTGAAAGAGGGAGACATCGTTCCCGTAGGCACCCAGGAGCTGGTGGTGCTAGAGACCCCGGGCCACACCGTGGGATCCATCTGCCTCTACTGCGCCAGTGCAGGGGTGGTCTTCACGGGAGACACCCTCTTTGCCGGCTCTGTGGGGCGGACAGACCTGCCCTTCTCCCAACACGAGGCCCTCTTCAGATCCGTGAGAGAGAAGCTCTTCGTACTCCCCGAGGAGACCCAGGTCCTTCCAGGCCACGGACCATCCTCCACCATCGGGAGGGAGAAGCGCTTCAATCCTTTCTTCAGTGGACTCATCCTGTAACACCATCCCAGGTGCAGCACCTGGAGGAGATGGGAACTCAAAAAGATGCAATTCCCGTTCACCACGCCCGGGGACCCTCCCAAGGTCCCGGAAACCCTCTCCCCCTTCCAATCTCAGCCTTGATTAGCCCGGAAGGGATGGTGTAGACTTTCCAAAAAGAGAATTCCTCTAAGGAGTGGAGTTTATGTCCTCTGATCTGCCCTCTCTCATTGGGAGACTAGTGAAAGAGGCCATCGACCATCCAGACCTGTACAATAGCAGGAATCTTCACAGCCTGATTATGGAGGGAGTGGAAAGAGTGCTCATTGAGAAGGCCCTGGAACACACAGGGGGAAATAAGAAAAAAGCTGCCCAGGTACTGGGAATAAACCGAAACACACTCAGCAACAAGATCAAAAAGTACCAACTCCAAAAAGAGAAATAACCGTCAAAGGGGGTATGCAAAGTGGACCACTCTAAGATAAGCGGCATGATGTGGATCTTCCTGGGGGTATTCTTGATGGCTTCGGGAATAGTCTCCCTCGTCAAGAGAAGCTATGCAGAGGCGGCGGGACCCCTGTTAATGGGAAGCATCATCCTGGCCATTCAAGGATACATTTACAAAAGAACAGGCTCGGTTAAAGGGGTACTCTGAGCAACATCCCATCCCTCCCGGGAAGGAGGGAAAGAATGTACCTTAGAGCCCAGAGAAGAAGAAAAAAAGGAAGAAAAATCTAACAAAGGCTCATTCTCTAGTTGACTACCATTGTAAATCAATGTTAATAATCGGAAAAATCTTTCAGGGAGAGGGGGTCTTGAAGCTGCTAGAAAAACTGGGACCTTTTAAAATGGCTTTGGGTAAGAGGAAAGCCCTTCTCGGGGTGGACATAGGTAGCAACTCTCTAAAGATAGTGGAGATTAGAGGGAAGAGAGACCAGCTTATTCTGAACCAGGCCCATGTGGTACCCCTGCCCCCTGGAAAGGTGACCATGGGAACCATAGAGGACCCAGAAGGTCTGGCCTCGGAGTTGGACACGGTGTGGAACACCCTGCAGCTAAAGAACCGGAACATCTCCCTGGCCCTCCCCGGCAACCTCACCATATTAAGGAGAACCAAGCTCCCCTACGTGCCTCCGGAAGAGATTGAAAAGGCCATCCAGTGGGACATAGAAAAGGTCCTCCCCTTCAAGCTGGAGGAGATCCACTTCGACTTTCACGTCTACGAGATCAAAGAAGGGGAAAACATCGACCTGGTCTACGTGGTGGCCAAACGAAACGTGATAGAGACCTACCAACAGCTCTTCGTCATGGCAGGCATCAACCTGGAGGTCCTGGACTCCACTTTTTTGGCCCTGGCCAACATAGCCATCATAAACTACGAAGAACTTAAAGAAACCTTCTATATGATCCTGGACATCGGAGCGGAGAGTTCAAACCTCATGGCCATGAAAAACGACCGCATCCTGTACTGCAGAAACGTGGAGGTGGGAGGGGACCTGGTGACCCAGTGCATCTCCCGCCATCTCAGTTGTTCCACAGAGGAGGCCGAACGTCTCAAACTGGCCGGTGACGTGGAAGAGTCCATTCTCAGGGAAGGGGCCCAGACCCTGGCATCCAAGCTCCACAACGAGATCATCATATCCCTGAACTATGCCCAGAACATCCTCGGATCCCAGGAGCCGGTGGAAAAGATCCTGGTAACGGGGGGAGGATCCAACACCCTCTTTCTCATCCAGGAGCTGGGACCCCTCCTGAACACCAATGTACAGCCCATGTCCCCCATCAGAAGGGTAGAACTCGATCCCCATCTGGACCCCACCCACGTGGACGAGATCTCCAGCAGGCTATCGGTGGCCATGGGCACTGGACTGAAGAGCGTCTTCTAAGTCACCCAAAGAGGAGAGGGAGGTCTAACCCACCTTCACCTGGAAGAGGCAGGCCCCATCTCCTTTACCCATACACTCCAGCTCTCTCACCTGGACCTTGTCCTCCAGGGCAAGCTCAAAGAACCCGGCGATATAGCCCGCCAGAGGATGGCACACAGGCTTGTTCCTCATCTTCTCCAGGCCACTCACCAGGACGTTCTCCGTCACCCTGACCCTGTAAAGGTTCTCCCCGGCCTCCTCCACAGCCATCTTTCCCCAGTTCCCCACCTCAAAGGCCACCACCATGGCATCCACCAGTTCTCTACCGTCTACCCCCAGCCTGTCCTTCAGAAGGACCGCCCCTTTGGTCCCCGCCTTCTTGCCAGCGGTATAGAGTATGCCTCCCAAACCGAAGCCAGCGATCTTCAACACAGATTCATAAAGATTGGAAAGACCATCTTTATCAATGAGGACGGAACTCTCCCTCACCACCTCTGCCACCGCTTCCCTCATGGCCTCGCCCCCTCGAGATGAAAATGTCCAGGCCCGTCACTTCAAAACACAGCCCTGAACTCTCCAAGTACCTTACGGAATTTACAGTCCCCTAACAAGCCCTCAAAGGCCCGGCCCAGGGCCCCTGGAGAGGAGTTCCCTTCCCCGTCTTCGTGCCTCCCGGGCCAGGTCCTCCCTCCGGGCCACCTCTCCCGGGGCGTCCACCCCCCTGACCAAAAGGGGCTCCAGGACCTCCAAGCCCAGAAAAGAAGCCACACACTTCAGGGTGAGAAGGACACCCTCAAAGAGCCTCTCCCCTCTGGTGGCCCCCACCCCCAGAAAGAGGAGTCCCCCCCTCTGGAGGGGATCCTGATGGAGGAGGGACCTCCTCACCCATAGAGGCTGAAGGCGGTCGATGAAGGCTTTAAGCTGGGCAGGCAGGTGATAGAAGTAGACGGGAGAGGCCAGGACCAGATGCCAGCTCTCCATGACCCTCTCCACCAACCACGCCATGTCGTCCGCCAGGATACACTCCCCTGTGGAGAGGCAACTGTCACACCCCGTGCAGGGATGTATGTCCAATTCCACCACCCGGAGGCGGGTCACCTCCCCTCCCCCCTCCCTCACTCCCTCCAATACCCAGTCCAACAGCATGGAAGAGTTCCCCCTGCGGGGGCTCCCCTCCAAAGCCAGGACCTTCATTCCATACCCAACAGGGAGAGGAAGCTCTCCCAGTCCAAAGAGACCTTCACCAGCTCCGCAGCCCTGGTCACCTTCTTCTTCCCCCTGAGAGCGGCCATGCCCCACCTCATGTCCAGTAGTTCCACCGTGGAAAGGGTATCCATGTCCACCAGGACCACGGGCACCCTCCTCTCCTCGGCCCGCTGGAGCACACAGTCCAGGGGAGGTAGCCCCTCGGTCACTATGAGGGCACTGATGGGGCATTCTAAGGCCGCCAGCATAAGATCGGACCGGTCGGCAGGGGCGATGAGGGCCTTTCCCTTGCCCTTCCTGAAGTAGGGAACCGCCGCCTCCAGGCCCATGGATCCCAGGAGAAAACCCTCCACCAGGACCTCATGAGCGGGAAAGCCAGTGAGAAGCCTCCCTCCTGTTATGGCCAGGATCTCTTCAAGGGAGAGGGCCTGAAGCCCGGGGTCCAGAGGGATGATTCCCAGGGTCCTCACCCCCCGACCCCCCATGTAGGGGACCACATCCTCCAAGAGGATCTGCCTTCCGTGGGCGGGAACCTTGTTCACCACCACCCCCAAGAGTCTCTCTCCCAGTCTCTCCTTGGCATCCAGCACCAGGTCCAGGGACCTGAGACCCTCGTCGTAAGGGGCCACCAAGAGAACCGGTACGTCCCACTCCCTGGATACCTGGAAACCCGACAGCCCCAGGAAGGTGCCCTCGTGGACAGAGCCTCCCCCTCCCACTATAACCAGATCCTTGCCCTTGGAGATCTCAAGGAAGGCTCGAAAAGCCACAGGCGCCGCCTCCTCCTCACCCCGAAAGACACGCCTCAGCCTGTCCCGGGTCACAACGTAAGGGGCCATGAGTTCCATAGGATCTTCCAGTCCCAGGGTCTGGGAGAAGAAGAGAACATCCTGATCGGTGAGCCCATGCTCTTCTGTCCAAAGGGGGAGGGTCCCCACGGGCTTGATGTAGCCCACCTTCCTGCCCATCTCCCGGAAGTATTCGCCTATTCCCAGAGCCACCAGGGTCTTACCCGCAAACCTGTCCACAGCGTGGACCATAACGGCCTTCATCTCTTCCCTCCCAAAGCAAAACGGGCATCCAGGGCCATAACTCCTCCAGACATAGCCCTCAAAGGATTGGCCTCCCCCTCTGCCAGGTCCAACTCCCAGGCCAAGAGGGAAAACCGCACCAGAACCTCCCCCAGGGCGTCCTCATCCACCTTTTCCCCTCCCCTGGCTCCCCTGAGCACAGGATAGCTCCTCACCTCCCTTATCATCTCCAGCCCCTCCCTGGAAGTGAGGGGAGCCAACCTAAAGGTCACGTCCTTTAAAATCTCCACGTAAATTCCTCCCAGGCCAAACATCATGAGGGGACCAAAGGTGGCGTCCCTGGTGAAACCCACAATGACGTCCACCCCCCGGGAGACCCCTTCCTCCACCAGAACTCCCCTTATATGAGCCCTGGGAAAGTGCTTCCTGGCCCTGAGGGTGATCTCGTAAAAGGCGCCCTCCACCTCCTGGGGATTGGAAAGACCCACCTTAACCCCACCCACATCGCTCTTGTGGAGGATGTGGGGAGAAGATAGTTTCAAGACCACGGGAAAACCCAGCTCCCGGGCAGCCGCCACCGCCTCCTGGGGAGTGGTAGCCAGGAAGGCCTTGGGCACGGGTATACCGTAGCACTTCAGCAACTCTCTGGCGGGAAATTCGTCCAGAGTCTCCACTCCCTGACTTCTCCACTCCTCCACCAGGACCCTGGCCCTGTCCACATCCCGGGACAAAGCCGGGGGATGCTCCTTCTCCACCTCCAGTCCCTCCCTGTACCGGGCCATAAGGGCCAGAGCCTCCACACCATCCTCGGGGAAGGGATAGTGGGGTATTCCTCCTCCTTTCAGCACCTCCACCCCCTTCTCCACTTCCCTGCCCCCCATGAAGGAGGCCACCATGGGCTTCACCCCTGCCCTCTCCACCAACACCCTGGCCGTATCCTCCACCTCCGTCATCATCTGGGGGGTGAGGATCACCAACACAGCGTCCACGTGGGGGTCGGCCAAAAGGGCGTCCAGGGCATTGGCATACCTCTGGGCACCGGCATCGCCAATGACATCCACGGGGTTGTACACGTTGGCCATGGGCGGCAGGACCTTCCTCAAGGTCTCCACGGTCCCTTTGGTGAAACGGGCTATCTCCAGGAAGGAGACATCCACGGCATCGGAGGCCATGATGGCGGGGCCCCCGGCATTGGTGAGAACCGCCACCCTCTTCCCCCGGGGAAGGGGCTGGGTGGCAAAGACAGCCGCACCATAGAAGAGCTGAGCCACCGAACCCACCCTCACGACCCCCGCCTCCCTGAAGGCCGCTTCGTAAGCCTGGTCCCTGCCCGCTATGGAACCGGTATGGGAAGAGACGGCCCGGGCCCCCGACTGGGTCCTCCCTGACTTCACCACCAGTATAGGCTTGGTGAGGTTCACCCTCCGGGCCACTTCAATGAAGCGACGCCCGTCCATCAGACCCTCAATGTACATGAGGATGACCCTGGTCTCAGGGTCCTTCTCCAGGTAGTCCAGGAAAAAGGCCTCCGTCACGTCGGCCCGATTCCCCAGACTCACCAGCTTGGAGAAACCCATGCCCTCTTCCCCCGCCCAGTCAAGGAGGGCTGTAAGGAGGGCCCCCGACTGGGAGAGAAAGGCTATACTCCCCCTGGGGGGCATAAGGGGAGCAAAACTGGCGTTCAAAGGGGTATGGGTATCTATCACCCCCAGACAGTTGGGCCCCACCAACCGCACACCATGACGCCGGGCCACCTCCACCAGGGCCTCCTCCAGGCTGGCTCCCTGGACACCCGACTCTTTGAAACCAGCAGAGATGACCACAGCCCTCCTGGTGCCCATGGCCCCCAGCTCGTCCAGGGCCTGGATACAAGCCCGGGGAGGAACCACCAGGACGGCCAGATCGGGGTTCTGGGGTAGATCTCTCAACCCATGGTAAACAGGCTTTCCCAGAATGGTATCCCTTTTGGGGTTGACGAAATAGAGATCCCCAGGGAATGGGGGATCCAATAGATTCCGGGCTACGGCATAGCCCACCTTCCTGGGATCCTCCGAAGCCCCTACCACCACCACGGAACGGGGCTTAAAGAAAGCTTCCCCCATCTTCTCTAGGAACCGGAAGACTGGGCCATACTTTTGGGGGCTAGGACCATGATCATGCTCCTCCCCTCCATATCAGGGAGCTTCTCCACCACGGCCACGTCCGAGAGGTCCCGTATGATGCGGTTGAGAACCTGCCTCCCTGCATCCACAAAGGCCAGCTCCCGGCCCCTGAAGCGTACGTTGATCTTGGCCTTGTTTCCCTCTTCCAGGAAGCGCCTCAAATGCCTGAGCTTCACCTGATAGTCGTGCTCTTCGATCTTGGGGCGCATACGCACTTCCTTCACCTGGATGACGTGCTGCTTCTTCTTGGCCGCCTGAGCCTTCTTCTTCTGCTGATACTTGTACTTGCCCAGGTCCATTATCCGGCACACGGGTGGATTGGCACTGGGAGCCACCTCCACCAGATCCAGATCCCTTTCCCTGGCGGCGGCCAAGGCCTCCCTGAGAGACATGATACCCAGCTGCCTTCCCTCCTCATCGATGACCCGCACTTCCCGGGCCCTGATCTGTTCGTTGGCCCTGATCTTGTCTTCCTTGCTATCCCTGCCAGCTATAGCTCCACCTCCCCCAAAGAATTCATAGAATGATGCCTCAATCCGAGGCTTTGGTCTCCACTTCCCGTCTCATGCGCTGGACCATCTCCTCCAGGTCCATGGGACCCAGGTCCCCCCGACGTCTGTGACGCACGGCCACCCTGCCCTGGGCCATCTCTCTCTTGCCCACTATGAGCATGTAAGGGACCTTCTCCACCTGGGCATCCCTGACCTTGGCCCCCAGCTTCTCGTTGCGCAGATCCGCCTCTACCCGGAAGCCCTCCCGGCCCAGGCGCTCTGCCACCTCTCTCGCATATTCGGCCTGGTCGTCGGTGATATTCATCACCCGGGCCTGAACGGGGGCCAGCCACAGGGGAAAGGCCCCGGCGTAGTGCTCGATGAGGACCCCCAGGAACCGGTCTATGGACCCCAGGATCACCCGGTGGATCATGGCGGGCCTCTTCTTCTCCCCGTCCCTGTCCACGTAGGTGAGGTCGAAGCGCTCGGGCAGGGCAAAGTCACACTGGACCGTTCCACACTGCCACTTGCGGCCGATGGCATCGGTGAGCTTCACGTCGATCTTGGGCCCGTAGAAAGCCCCCTCGCCCTGGCAGATCTCATAGGGCAATTCCAGGTCCTCCAGGGACTCCCTCAATGCATTGGTGGCCCGCTCCCACATCTCGTCGCTGCCTATGGACTTCTCGGGCCGGGTGCTGATCTCCACCTCATAGGGAAAGCCGAACATCTCCATGACGTCGTGGATGAAGTTCATGACCCCCTTGATCTCCTCCTTGAGCTGCTGGGGTGTGCAGAAGATGTGGGCATCGTCCTGGGTGAAGGCCCTGGCCCTTAAAAGGCCGTGAAGGACCCCCGACTTCTCGTGGCGATGGACGGTGCCCATCTCGAAGTAGCGCAGGGGCAGATCCCTGTAACTGCGGATCCTGGATTTATAAATGAGGATATGGGCCAGGCAGTTCATGGGCTTGATGCCGTAGAGCTCCTCGTCCACCTGGGTGAAGTACATCATATCCCTGTAGTGGTCCCAGTGACCCGACTTCTTCCACAGATCGGCCTTCAAAAGGGTGGGGCCCATGACGATCTGGTAACCCCGCTTGAGATGCTCCTGTTTCTCGAAATCCTCTAAAATGGTGCGCACCAGGGCCCCTTTGGGATGGTAGATGATGAATCCGGGCCCCACCTCCTCCCGGATGGAGAAGAGATCAAGCTCTTTGCCCAGGCGCCTGTGGTCCCTGCGCCGGGCCTCCTCCAGGAAATTGAGGTACTCCTCCAGCTCCTCTTTCGAGGGGTAGGAGACACCGTAGATGCGCTGGAGCATGGGGTTCCTCTCGTCCCCCCTCCAGTAGGCCCCCGCCACGGAGAGGAGCTTCACCGCCTTCACCTTGCCCGTGGAAGGGATGTGGGGACCCCGGCAGAGATCCACAAAAGTCTCCCCTGTGCGGTAGAGGGAGACCCTATCGTCGGGGATCTCCTCAATGATCTCCACCTTGTAGTTCTCCCCCATATCTTTAAAGAGACGTATGGCCTCCTCCTTGGAGACCTCCTCCCGTCGGAAAGGCTCGTCCCGGGCGATGATCTCCTCCATCTTGGCCTTGATCTTCTCCAGGTCCTCGGGGGTGAAGGGCCTCTCGTAGTCGAAGTCGTAGTAGAAACCCGTCTCCACGGGAGGGCCGATGGTCACCCTGGCCCCGGGGAAGAGCTCCTTCACGGCAGCGGCCATGATGTGGGCCGTGGAGTGCCAGTAGAGCTCTTTACCTTCAGGATCCTGGAAGGTGACGGGCTCCACCTGGCAGTCCCCTTCCACGGGGGCAGTGAGATCCAGCAAACGGTCTCCCACCCGCACCGCCAGGACCTGATCCACATCCTGATAACCTGCAGTCTTCAATGCCTCCAGATAAGAGGCTCCCTGGTCCACCTCTGCTACACCATCACCCTTTATGACCACTCTGGGCATAAGAATCCTCCGCTTAATCCACCTGGCCCCGGGGAAAGAGGGGCATCAAGATTTAAAGGTCCTCCTGGAAGGAGAAGTGAAGGGTCCTACCAACAATGGTAGGGACGGGCGGATTTGAACCGCCGACCCCTTGCGCGTCAAGCAAGTGCTCTCCCCCTGAGCTACGTCCCTTACCATCGCTACTCTTATTAGGAGAGAAGGGGTTGGTTGTCAATAGAAAAGGAGGGCCAGCAATCCCCCTACAGCCAGGGGAATGGAGACATTGTCGTCCACCGACCAGGGCACCGTCTCCACCAGGGCCCCCATCAGGGCCCCCACCAGGGCCTGGGGAAAGGGGATGAAGAGAGAGGCGTAAAGGGTGCCCGCCACAAAGAAAGCCAGGCTGCCCTCCATGGAGAGGCGCCGGTTCCAGGGCCAGGGCCTCCTCCCCCAGGCCTTGCCCACCAGAGTGGAGAAGGCGTCTCCCGAGGCCAGGACGGTGATGGCCCCCAGGGCGGGGTAGCGGGGATAGACCACCAGGGATACACCCACGGCCAGTCCATAGAGAACGGCCCCTTTCGCCGGAAAATGCTGAATGTCCCGGGGCCGATCCAGGAACCCCAGCAGGGGCTCCGCCCACGAAAAGGGCTTCCTGGTATGGCGCCAGGAAAGCCACCATCCCACAGTAGCCATGAAAATGAGGACCCACCCCACCCTGGCCCCCCACTGGAGATAGGCCAGGGCAATGACGGTGCCGTTGAAGAAATGGAAGATCTGCCTGGGCAACTCCCTCTTCAACTCCATCTCCCCTCCCCCACAGACAATGCCTGATGCAATCTAACAGAAATCCAGGGAAAAGTAGAACCCATCCTCCCCTTGCTAAATCCCCCTCCAGGACCCATAAAAAATCCACCATGGAGTTTCGCCTGGTATCGGAATACCAACCGGCAGGGGATCAGCCCCAGGCCATTGAGGCCCTGGTGAGGAACCTCCAGGCGGGGGTACGCCACCAGACCCTCCTGGGGGTGACGGGCTCGGGGAAGACCTTCACCCTGGCCAACGTCATCGCCCGGGTGAACCGCCCCACCCTGGTCATCTCCCACAACAAGACCCTGGCCGCCCAGCTCTACTCCGAGTTCAAGACCTTCTTTCCCGAGAACGCCGTGGAGTACTTCGTCTCCTACTACGACTACTACCAGCCCGAAGCCTACATCCCCCAGCGGGACCTCTACATAGAGAAAGACTGCTCCATCAACGACGACATAGACCGCATGCGCCACTCCGCCACCCGTTCCCTCCTGGAGCGCCGGGACGTCATCATTGTGGCCTCCGTCTCCTGCATCTACGGCCTGGGCTCCCCCGAGGCCTACTACGGCATGGTCATCACCCTGGAGGTGGGAGACTCCCTGGAGCGCTCCTGGCTCACCCGAAAGCTGGCGGACATCCACTACACCCGCAACGACTACGACTTCCACCGGGGCACCTTCCGGGTCCGGGGAGACGTGGTGGAGGTCTTCCCCTCCCACACGGAAGAGGAGGCCCTGCGCATAGAGCTCTGGGGAGACGAGATCGAGGCCCTCTACCTCTTCGATCCCCTCACAGGGGAAATCCTGGAGGAACCCCGGCGATTCACCATCTACCCCGCCACCCACTACGTCACCTGGGAGGAGATGCGAAAGAAGGCCATAGCCAGCATTAAGGCCGAGCTGGAGGCCCGGGTAAAGGAGCTCAGGGCCCAGGGGAAAGAGGTGGAGGCCCAGCGCCTGTGGCAGCGCACCACCTTCGACCTGGAGATGATCCAGGAGATCGGCTACTGCAAGGGTATCGAGAACTACTCCCGCCACCTCACGGGGAGAAAACCCGGGGAACCGCCCCCCACCCTCATCGACTATCTGCCCAGGGACGCCCTGATCATCATAGACGAGTCCCACGTCACCATCCCCCAGCTAAAAGGCATGGTGGAGGGCGACCGTTCCCGGAAAAAGAGCCTCATAGAATACGGCTTTCGCCTGCCCTCGGCCTACGACAACCGCCCCCTAACCTTCCAGGAGTTCGAGGCCCGGGTGAACCAGGTCATTTACGTGTCGGCCACCCCCGGGGACTACGAGCTGGAGAAGAGCGGCCCCTACGTGGTGGAGCAGATCATCCGGCCTACGGGCCTCATGGACCCCAGGATCGAGGTCCACCCCGCCCGTCACCAGGTGGACCACCTCTACGGGGAAATCAGGAAACGGGTGGAAAGGGGGGAAAGGGTCCTGGTCACCACCCTCACCAAGCGCATGGCCGAGGACCTGTGCGACCACTACCAGCAGATGGGCCTCAAGGTCTGCTACCTCCACTCGGAGATAGACACCATCGAGCGCACCCGGATCATCCGGGACCTGCGCCTGGGCAAGTACGACGTCCTCATCGGAGTGAACCTCCTGAGGGAGGGCCTGGACATGCCCGAGGTCTCCCTGGTAGCCATCCTGGACGCCGACCGGGAAGGGTTTTTGCGCTCTGAGCGCTCCCTCATCCAGACGGCGGGCCGGGCAGCCCGAAACGTCAACGGCACCGTCATCTTCTACGCCGACACCATCACCGAATCCATGGACAAGGCCATCAAAGAGACGGAACGCCGGCGCCGCATCCAGGAGGAGTACAACAGGAAGCACGGCATCACCCCCACCACCATCAAAAAGTCCATCCACCAGATCCTCACATCCGTCTACGAGGCCGACTACTACACCGTGCCCCTGGTGGAGGAAGAGAAGCTCCCCTACAAGAGCCCCAGGGAACTGGAGCAAGAGATCGCCCGTCTGGAAAAACAGATGAAATCCGCCGCCGATGCCCTGGAATTCGAAAAAGCCGCCCTTATAAGGGACGAAATCAGGGAGCTCAAGAAGGCCCTGGAAGAAGTTATGGCGGGGTAAAGGAGTCAGATTTCATCCAAAGATAACAGCCCCTTGTCCATTACCTTTCCTTGACCCCCACTCCCACCGCCCTTATATTCCCAATCATGAAGCAGTTAGAGCTCAGCAAAGAAGAAAGAATTGCTCTCGAGAAGCTCAAAGGCTTCCTAAGGGAGAACTACGGAACTGCAAAGATCCTTATCTTCGGCTCCAAAGCAAAGGGCTATTCCGACGATGAGTCAGACCTGGATGTGCTGATTCTTTTGCCTCACAAAGTGGATAGATTTACCAGAAAACGCATCATACACGCCGTGTTCGACATCAACCTTGAACACGGAACCAACATAAGCCCCATAATCTACTCTATGGAGGATTGGGAACAAGGTCCCGTATCCATTCTGCCCTTCAGAGAAACAGTAGAGAAAGAAGGCGTGGCCATATGAAGAACCACCAGTTGACAGGCCAGATAGTAGACTACTGGTTAAAAAAGGCCGGAAGAAGTCATAGTGAGATGAAGGGGTTTACTAGAACAGCGCTTAGGGCAATTTCGCTTGACAGGGGCTCATAAATATGAGAGGAGCTTGTTCAGATTGCGGTGATATATGATATGTTAGGCCCCCAAGCAAAATGAGTAAAAGAAAAGGCATATCAAAGAAACTCCGCTTTGAAGTATTTAAGAGGGATTCATTTACCTGTCAATATTGTGGTAGAAAAGCCCCTGATGTTATTCTTGAAATAGATCACATAGAGCCAACATCCAAAGGAGGAACAAATGATATTTTGAATCTGATCACTTCCTGCAAAGACTGTAACGCTGGAAAATCAAACCGAAAACTTGCCGACACAACTGTTATTGATAAGAGACGCCAGCAACTTGAGGAGTTACAGGAAAGAAAAGAGCAAATTGAAATGATGTTCCAGTGGCATAAGGGTTTGCTAGAACTCGATGACGAAGTTATAAATCAATTGTCCGATTTCTGGTCTGAACAAGTGCCAGGATACAGGCTCAATGAAAATGGCATAAAAGGGCTAAAAAAATTAAAAAGGCGATTTGAAATAGATGAGATAATGGCAGCCATGAAAATAGCAGCTGAACAATATTTAAAGTACGATGAGAATGGGACTCCAACTAAGGAGTCAGTTGAATACGCATGGAAGAAGGTAGGCGGAATATGCAATATTCGGCGCCAAGAACATGATAAACCTTATATGCAGCGATTGTATTACATCAGAGGCATTCTGCGAAATCGCCTCAGCTACATCAATGAGTCACTCGCACTCCAATTATTACAAAAAGCAGTGGAGCTGGATGCTAGCCTCAACAGCTTGGAGCAGCATGCAAAATCGGTTGAGAATTGGACGCAATGGCGCCAAGCTTTAGAAAACTTCATTTATGAGCAACAGCAAGATCACGACGAAGAAAAGCCAGAGATAGAAGGAGGCTAAAACAAAACGCTCCAGCCGACCGCTATCCCGCTGCGCTTCATAGCGGCAGGTGAGCTTGGTCGTTGGGCTATGAAAATTATGTGAGTCTAACAACAAAACAACTGAGGGCAAAAAAGGAGGGAAACATGGCACCGTGTCCAGGAAAGAGAACCAAGACAGGTAGGAGTTGTCTCAGCACCCTGTACCGCTGCAAGAAATGCGGGAATGTGGGCTGCGACCATGGTCAGCTGGGAGAGTGCTCGAATCAAGGTTTCAGGCATGGAAGATGCCTGAAGTGTGGAGCATCTGGTCAGAAGGAGAGATTCAAACATTGAACCACAGCCACAGGGTCACCATAGGGGTCACGGCTTAAACGGTCGCGTCTTGAATCTGGCAATATTGTGACAGCCATCGACCATGGTCATACATCCAGGCAACGCCCACCGGGTGAGCTACAGAATCTTTATTCTCAGAAGGGCCCAAAAAGAACCGCGTAGGAAAGATATCTATTGGAGATAAACGATCTCAACCATCCGCTTTAGGGGCCAGATCAAAACCTCCTCTCCAATCCGTCAAGATACGGCGAATGAGCGTCCCAGCGGCTGGAATCCATCCACCTCTCCCCTTTCCAGCTTGGCCTTGATCTGCTCAAAGCGCCTAACCGTCTCTGGTGAATAAAGCCTTTCCCCACAATGTAGACACACCTCTGCTCGCACTTTCACCACGGCAGTGTGGATTCCTCCCCTCAATAGCTTTTCCACCTCTTTCTCCACCACTTCACCACCACACACTGGGCACTTCTCAAAGGGTCTCATCCCTTCACCTCCTTTTTCTCCAATCGATCCACCGTTGTGGATCGGGACGGTAAACGGTAATCAACACCGCCCACCTGTTGGCTCGGTTATAGGCCCAAACACTATGCACCGGTTCACCAAGAAAAGTATTGCCATAAATCAGACAACTGGGATAGGGCCTATCTTCGGGATACTCTTCTATGATTTCTCCCTGAAATAAGCTGAAAAAGATTTCGTCAAAAGAGAGATTATCCTCCTGCGCCTCTTCGTAGGCATGATCGGTGATTCGTACTCTGCCTGCGCGTATGGCCTCGATAATCTCTTCAAGTTTCACGGAAAACTCTCCTTGTTGAGAGGATAAACACATCAATCGACGAGTTCAAGCTCTCTAAAGAAACACAAATAGACCATTAGACTTTCATACCACCCTCTCCGGGGTCTACCATTGAATCTTATGGAAATGACATTCGTAGATCCAGGGGGTAAGGTATGAATCTGGCAGGGGTGTGGCTATCGTGGCTGGAGGCTCCATTTGCTTGATCTAAACTAACACCCCCCAACTTGCTGAGGCTTGTGGTCTGGATCATAGGCTTTATAATAGGCTTCGGGAGGTGGCCATGAGGAAACTCACCAGAATAACAGTTGACCCCCATAGGATGGGGGGCGTTCCCTGCATAAGGGATACAAGAATCCCCGTCGCCACAGTTGTGGCCATGGTAGCAGACGGAATATCCACAAAGGAGATTCTGGACGCCTATCCCGATCTCGAAGAGGAAGACATCAGAGAGGCCCTCCTTTTTGCCGCCGAGGCAGTAAGGGAAAGGGAAATTCCGGTTACGGCGTGAAATTTCTAGTGGACAACGCTCTCTCTCCTATATTTTGCAAAGAGTTAAGCAAAGCTGGATACAACTCCGTGCATGTCAGGGATGTAGATCTACACAAAGCAAAGGATTCCGTTATCTTTGATTACGCCGCTAAAGAAGGTAGAATAGTCCTCTCTGCAGACACTGATTTCGGAACAATCCTTGCTTCAAGGGGTAGTTCTAAGCCATCGGTAGTGCTCTTTAGATCCCTGCATCCCAGGAAACCCACCGAACAGGCAAAGCTACTAATAAGGATTCTACCTGAGATAAAAGAGGATCTTTTAAAAGGAAGCATCGTGGTTATTGAGGATACGAGGATGAGAATAAGGCAGTTACCCATTCTTTGATGTGTCATTCCATCCGTCAAATCGTCCAGTTCTCAACAACCAACCCCGGGACCCGGGAAAATTCTTTCTCATTGTTGGTGACAAGGGTTAAAGAGAGACTCCTGGCATGGGCCGCTATGAGGAGATCCATGGCACCAATGGGCTGCCCTGCCTTTTCCAGATGGACCCTGATGTCCCCGTAATGCCGGGCGGCTTCGTCATCAAAGGCCAGAATCTGCAGGGGAGCAAGAAAATTTATGAGGGCATCCCTGTTTTGCCGGGGGCGGCTGCTCCTGGCCATCCCGTATTCCAGCTCCGCCACGGTGATGGACGAAACGCCCACCTCCTCGGGCTCAAGGGAAGTGAGACGCTCCAGCACCTCCGGAGGTTTTCTCTTGATGATGTAAATGCAAATGTTGGTATCCAGGAGATAACGCACTAAAAGGCCTCCCTTTCCTCTATTTGGGGCTGGACCCTCTCCTCCATAAAGTCGCCAGAGAACATATTCAGAGATTCCTTCAAAGGCCCCCAGGGATCATGAGCAGGGTAGAGGACCACCACCCCCCCTATCCTCTTCACAAAGACCTCCTTGCCAGGTAAACGAAAATCCCTGGGCAACCTTACAGCCTGGCTTCTACCGTTCATAAAAAGTTTGGCTTTAGCCATAGATACCTCCCAGTTGATATATATCTGATAGTATATATCAACCTTTAAACCGAGGATTCAACACCCTCCCCCCAGGTTAGGTCTTGAATCTGGCAATTTCCCATAATGGCCACCATCCGGCTTCCCTGGATTGAAAGAAAAAGAAGGAGAGCGCTATACCCGCCCCCCCACCTCACTGTCCTCCAGCTGCCTCCCTCAGCTTCCTGTCAAAGGTCAAAAGCTTGCACCCGTAGGCTTCGGCTTTAACCCAGATGAG
>Ga0256830_1000293_pt1 | contig 44106 bp, 43 predicted proteins | sample 128326metaG_FD_190537 | JGI IMG/M metagenome (GOLD analysis project Ga0256830, IMG submission 190537) | Hydrothermal vent microbial communities from Lau Basin, Pacific Ocean - 128-326 | ecosystem: Environmental > Aquatic > Marine > Hydrothermal vents | place: Pacific Ocean: Lau Basin | collected...
CGGCTTCGACGCCACCGGCTAATTCTCCGTCTGCGGTGGGTAAATCAAACGGTGGTAAAAAAGCCAGGCCCATGGCTGCAATGAAAAATAGCGCAAACCCCAGCGGTTGATAAGCCATATTCCACAACCCGGCCTGCGAGATAACGATATCGGTTGTTACCAATGACTCTGCACGCATTGCAACCGCTGTGATCGGCATAACAATCAACATCGCGTAAGCAAGCAGTTGACCGAGAAAACGCCAGCCACCAATCATTGCATACGCACCATTTGGTCCCCAACCTGCCATGATTAATGCCACTAAGACATACGCTAATGCGGCGTTGAGAAAGAGTGCGCCAGTGGCTAAATCTGCGATAATCAAGTCAGGCGATAAAGGAATAACTGCTGCTGCAAGCAGGGCCGCGATCAATAATAAAACCGGGCCAACTTCAAAAAAAAGCAAATCGGGTTTACGTGGGATGACAGACTCACGTCCCAATAATGCGATGGCGGAATAAGCCGGTCCGCTGAATTGAAATCGCCGGTTTACAATCCAGGCTTCTAACACAGCGACGAGATAAACACCAATCGAAAGTATGACTAATATCAATAAGACGGTCACTGGTGAATTTCCCACGGCGACAAATCTAATGAACCAACCGCGATGAGGGCATCTCCTAATTCTTGTTGATCAGTCAGTGCATCTAGCAAACTTAAATGATGGTTTGAGGGTGCTTCTAAGTGTGCCGAGCTGACAAAACCTTTATCCATTGACAATTGAAGTGTGGCCTTGCCACGTGGTGTTTCGATGCTTGATTGTCCTTTGCCACTTAGCTCATCGAGCTTAATCATTTCAGCTAAATTGATAGCTCCTGCAGCTTCTATTAGCTCAATGCTTTGCTTGATTTCATCAAGCCGAATTTGCAAACGTGCCCAGGCATCACCTTCGTGACGATTGATTGTTTTGAATCCTAATGAAAGATATATTTCATCACTGCTGCGCACATCATTGTTCACCCCAATTGAGCGTGCGACTACACCGCAAAGCGCATCACTTGCCAAAAGTCGAGCGATGCCTGAGGTGCGTGGTTTTAACAGTGGTGTATTGCGAATATGTTTTATTAACTTTTCTAAAGCAGGTTTTAGCTTTGCGATTTCTGTTATGTCCGCCGCTAAAACTTTTAATTGCAATAAGCCGGCACTACGTGCCAGCCACGCAAAACCTGTTTGCTGTGCAAACAATACTAACCAGCTTAAATGGCTGGCAATTCGTTCTCGTTCCAGTGCGCCGATACGTGCTTTTGCTATGCTCGTTTCAATCTGGATATCTGCAATATTTTCCATGGCTTTACAAATAAGCAGTTGCGATGCAACCGGGGTTAATGGGTCAAGACTTAAAAAATGTTTCACAAAACAACCCGCGTGCATGGGCGCAGATTCGAGTAAGGCAATATTTTCAGTGATCGCATGTGATGTTGATCCGGCGACCGTATCACCATCAAGGGTGAAGGTGAGTTGCAAACCGCTTGGCAAGCCTGGAAAAAATGGCCCAAACGGCGCGTCTATCCATTCCATTTGCAGATCATCACTGCTGCGCGGTAAATCCTTAGTGACATCAATCATTGACATAAATCCAGATTCATCATGATTCATTTGAGCGTGCTCACTGTGATCTATTGGCTCATGTTGATGCGTAGACAAGTTTTGTTTGTCGCGTGGTTCTAAAAACATGCCGCACTTAGGACAAGACCCTGGTTCGTTTTGCACAACCTCAGGATGCATGGGACAAAAATATTCCGTCGCCGTATTATCCTCTTGCAGATGTTGCTCATGCTCATGTTGATGTGTAGACGAGCTTTGTTTGTCGCGTGGTTCTAAAAACATGCCGCACTTAGGACAAGACCCTGGTTCGTTTTGCACAACCTCGGGATGCATGGGACAAAAGTATTCCGTCGCCGTATTATCCTCTTGCAGATGTTGCTCATGCTCATGTTGATGCGTAGACGAGCTTTGTTTGTCGCGTGGCTCTAAAAACATGCCGCACTTAGGGCAAGACCCCGGTTCGTTTTGCACAACCTCGGGATGCATGGGGCAAAAATATTCCGTCGCCGTATTATGTTGCATAGACTGATCTCCATGAGTTGATGAGCTTAACTTTTCGCGTGGTTCTAAAAACATGCCGCACTTAGGGCAAGACCCCGGTTCATTTTGCACAATCTCGGGATGCATGGGACAAAAGTATTCCATGGCAGACTTATCTAGCGACGAGTGAGCTGGTTTTTCTGTTGCCACTAAAGATAAATTGGATACAGCCTCTGTAGGGTGACCTGTCTTTTCATTCGACGATGCTTGCACAGTATTCGCTTGCACTTCACGTGGAACAAGGAACATTCCGCATTTAGGACAGGATCCCGGTTCATCCCGTATGACTTCAGGATGCATCGGGCACACGTATTCGATACGTATATGTAATGCAGGTGCATCGTAATCTTTTATGTCGAGTTGAAAAGCAGACTTTTCAAATACGGTACGTAATTCAGCAACACCACTGATTAAGTCTTGCTGAGATAAGCCAACAGAAACATCCGCTGTGGGTAAAGGGCTAAGTCCATCTTGGTTTGCAACACCGACCGTACATAAAACTTTTGGGCGCATCATTTGGGCATAAGCAATCGATGCTGCTTCGCATATAACCGGTGGAAGATCACCAACAATTAATAACACACTCGCATGACGCGGGCTTGCTACAATCTGTAATCCTGCTGCTTCGAGGTTCAAGCCATGAGCACGGGCAATGTCTTGTCCGGGAATAACGAACACTTGTAATTTTTTTGCCATTGCTTTGGCAAAAAAACGTTGTAGCCCTGAAAATTTTCCTTGACGAGCACCGCTGTTCATTTATTGTCTCCGCAGTGCACCCTGACTCCATCCGTATAATAAACCCAGAAATAGAATAAGCAGAAAAACACCCATATCTAACAAGGCGACAATGCCTACTTCTTTATAAACAACAGCCCACGGATACATATAGGCCATTTCCATATCAAAGGCTAAAAATAACAGTGCATAACCATAATAACGTGCGTGATAACGAACCCAGACTGGGTCGCGTGATAACTGCCCTGCGGTTGCAGGTACATCTTTTCCAGGCTCTTGTCGCGATTTTCCCACTGCGCGAGTCAAGGCAAACAAGCTTAATGCAAAGCCAATAACACCTATTATAAGACCGAAAAGTATTCCGTACTGTTGTAACATGCCCACCTATAAGTATCCCTATTCTTAAGTTAATTTAGAGTACTCGGCCCTCATGAGCAATGCTAACGAATCAACTACAAGTATGCAATAAGAATCAGTTATATAAAATTGATAGCAAACATGCACGCTAACATTGTTGAATGTTTTGACATTACTTCTGTGCATTGAAGTGACGACACGCCCTAACATCAACCGCATTTTTTTTCCATCCTCGCATTTTGATTTTTACGATCAATGGTTAAATTGAATCGCACAAGCTAAATAACCAGGTTGCATTTAACTTAAGGTATGTTCTTTAAAGATTGGTGTAGCACCTAGCTAAATCAAACGGGCACTATTTATGCTTGGTTAGGTCGTCAATAAACCCAATATCCTCGCTGTTTATCGCGCGATAGGAAGATGTCATATGCACACACGAATCAAAAAAATCACCCCTAAGCTTATAATTACATATTTTGTTTTGATGGTAATAAGCCAAACGTTGTTAACCACAGACGCTGAAGCAATACCTGCGTTTGCGCGCCAAACCAGTCAACCTTGCACGAGTTGTCATTCACAACATTTTCCAACGCTCAATAGTTTTGGTCGAATGTTCAAAGCTTCGGCTTACACCATGGTTGGCAGTCAACCACAAGTTGAGGGTAATGGTATGTCATTACCCGAGTCACTCAATGCTGCATTAGTCGGTAATTTGCAATACATTAATGCTAACGAGCAAGAGATTGGTTTCCCTGCGGCTCTTTCATTATATCTAGCGGGTAAAGCTGGGAACAACGCAGGATTTTTGTTTGAAGTGCCATTCGATAATCAAAAAATTGAAGCCATGGATGATAGTGGCAATTCTATCAAAGGTGAAACCATGGGTGCGGTCGCTCGCTTTGGCTCATTTAAAGCCAATTATGTGGATCAGCTAGGCGATTTTTTTGTTGGCACTCATGCTTATAGTACCGAAATGGCTGGCCCTGCTTATGGTTATGAACTCCTTTCTACGGGTGCCATGGGCATGAATGTCGCGCAAACTGGTGCTAATGCGATGGGTGCGATAGGTATGCATATGGAGCACGGTGCGACCTTAATGTCGCAGTTTATGAAGGCCATGCCTGACGCAGATATGCCGATGGCTGGCGCCGCAACAGGGTTAGGTGCATCGGTGCAAAATAATCTAGGTTTTGCTTACTTTTCATCTTATGTTGCGGAACAAAAAGTAGAACATTTTGTTAGCCCAGCATTGGGAAATTATTTAAGGGTAGCATGGACTCCTTCTTATGCAGGCTTTGATTTTGGCGCGGGTTTTCAATCATACTTTGGAGAAACCACGGCGGGTAGCAAGAACGTTAAGGCAAAAGCAAATACCTTGGATTTTCAGGCACAGGGAGAAATACTGGGCAAAGCCGTCGGTTTATATGTGACCTATGCTAATACGCCAAAATCCTCCATGGGATCAATAAACCATTACAATATGTCCACAGGTGGCGATAATACTGCGCTGGGTGTACTGGCTGAGGTGGGAGTGATAGACAAGCTTTCGCTTTCACTCGGTTTTGTGAATGCAACTTTCTGGATGGATATGGAAAATTCAATGGGCATGAACATGTCAATGAAGCAAGAGGGTAGTTCCGCGACGGTTGGCGTGGAATATCTTTTTCTACCCAATGTGCGTTTTGCGCTGCGTTATGCAAGCTTTGGTCGCGACCTCAATGACTCTTCGAGCACAGCAACCATCTATGCGGGTATTTAATTCGGCATAAAATACCGTCATTTAAATCGGGATCAAGCATAGATCTTGATCCCGATTGATTCTCTTATCGCTGAGCGGATCAATTTCCAGTTTTGCATGCCCTTTAATGGCAATAATATCTTGTCCCGGCCAACCAAAAGAGTTCACAGGTATTGCTGGAACAGCGCGAATACTTTCCTCCACGGGGCCGGTGACATGCCGAATGAGATGTGCATCTTTTGCTTGCATGCGATAGAGGGTTTTTTCACTATGCCCATCATCTGCAAAAATAGTATTTCCAAATAATACGGATACCGTTAATATTGCCGAAATAGATAGGGTTTTGTTGCTCATACAATCCTCCTGATTGAAATGTTATACTCAGAGCTTCTAATTTAACGAATTGAAATATTTTTTAAGTTGACTAATTTAGTATGAAGAAAAAAATATTTATTATTGGAAATGGGTTTGCATCATTATTTTTGATTCAGTACTTTCTTTTATTACCTGTATTTCCTTTTTTTACCGGGTTTTTCCGGCGGATTTATGCAAAATATGAAATTACGGTGATTGGCAATGGGTCTTTTATTTATTTCCCCGCCATTCCCGAGTTCATCACGGGTAAAAAAAACAAAGAAAAAATTACACTGGATATTCGACCTTTTCTGAAGCGTAGAAATATTCAATTTATCAATGCAATGGTGATTGACATCCAGGACGGTGGACGCACAGTCATCACTAATAATGGCCATTATAAAAATGATATGCTGTTTTTAGGTATTGGGCCTAGCTTTTTAAAAAATGATATTGCCGGCACCCAGGCACATACCTTGTCCCCGTGTGACGGGCCAGATAGTATGGCCTTATTTATTGATAAACTTGAGTCCATGGATAGCGGGGTTATTTATCTGGGATTTAAAATTAATAAAAAAGACGGTTTTGTTTCCGGACGCGCAGGACAAATGTATGAATGTGCTTGCTTATTAGATTATGCATTAAAAAAACGCGGGGTACGTGATAAATTCGAAATCCACTTTTTTTCGTCAAATTTAAGCCAGGGCGATTCTGGATTGATTACGGATAAATTACGCGAACGAGACATTATACTAGATTATGCTTATGAACCCGTGGAGTTTGTTGCAGGAGGTATGTTAGATCAAGACGGTACTTTTCGAAAAGCTGATTTAGTACTTTTTTCATCCGGCATAACCGGTTTTGATTGGTTACAAAAATCGTGTTTGCCTGTTTCCAAAGGTGGTCAAATCGCAGTAGATAAATACGGCCAAGTTAATGGCTTAAGCCAAGTTTTTGCGGCTGGAGATTGTGCCAGCCATGAGAATCCTCCACCATGGGTTCCGCACCAGGCACATATGGCGCAACTACGCTCCCAAGCCGCAGCAAAAAACATGGCATTAGTGCTTGCTGGCAAAAAATCAAAACACCTTTATCGTTTTGAGCTGTCGTGCATCATGAATATGGAAAATGATGCGCTATGGTTGCATATGGCCAGCGATAATAAACCCCCTTTTTGGAATATTTTCCCCAAGCAATCAAAAATACTGACGCGTGTGAAAAATAATTTTGAAAGATTTTATTTGTTTTATTTGAAATATTTATAGAGACCTACTTTCTGTTTGTTGCCGTTATTCTTATAGAAAAACCCCTGAAAATAATCGATCGGGTTAACAATACGAATACCATTTTTATCATAGGGACGTTTTAAATTGGCGACAATTTGGATGGTTTGTTTTGGTTTTAAACGTTCTTTTAGCAGAATAAAACTGTTAGATGCCCGTCAATAATAAATCAATTGCTCCGAGTATTTCGTAGCGATAGTTTTCGAGAGAAATTGATTCTTTTTTAAGAATGGATTTTGGAACTGAAGTCAGTTGATGAGTGAGTAATACAAATGATTTTTCCTCAATTTTTATGATAGGGCAAAGTTTTTTAACATTATTATCATTTAGTATTTTTAGCGGGGAAAGAGGGATAACAATTCGTGAATTTAAATTATCCAATAAATCGCTTTGCACATTTACAATATAAGGGTAAGTCTTTTTCGTATTCTTATTTTCATTTTTATATAGCGTGAATTGGCTCATTAAAAATTTCTGTATGAGTCAGAAAATAGGCCATTTTCTTCGGCTAAGTTATTTAGCGAATTTAAGGCTTGTTTATTCTCTTTTAGCCATGTTTCCCGTGCAACCTTCTTCACTTGTTGTGTTAAAGCATGTTCTAATGTGGCTGAAAGGTTGATGTTTAATTCCTTGGCCTTTTTAAGTAAATCGCTGTTTATGCTGAGATTTGCTGATTTTTTAGGAGCTGTTTCATTATATATTCTTTGCATATTTGTATCCTCATGGTTTATGCGCACAGATCGTGTTGTTTAAATGTAGCACAGAGATAGGCATCTAACAAGACGCAGCTTTGCCCAATACCAAATGAGTTTGAAGTAAGCCCTTATTTCCAATACGGAATGAGTCTAAGGTAGGTGAAATAAGCTTAAATTCTGTCATGATTCTCTGAAGTGGTCTAATTTGAACCAGGCCCTCGATTAAGAGCAAATGAGATAAAACTTAATTTAAGGTTATACAGACGAACTTATCCAAGGCAATCAAGCCATCGCCTTTCGCAACAACAGTGGGGTCATATATGACTCCAGCGCTCTCTTCTATCCAAAATATATTTTCTATAGGAAAGTACAGCGAGTATTGCCGGGCTTGTCCAACAATATAATAAGGTTGTGGTTCGCAAGCTCACACGAATCTATCCTTCTTCGTTATGTGTTTTATGGCCTAAAAGATTTGAGCTGTAATTCATTAACAATCTTGAAATGCTTTACGTTGCTAGAAACAAGCACCATATTATTTTCGACCGCTGTAGCAGCTATAATGGCATCACCCGCTCTCATGTTTGATGAAAGAGCATACTCTTCCACATATATCAGCGCTCGGTGTCCTATGTTCTCGGTGAAAGGTAAAATTGAAAATTCAAATTCACTGATAAAATCTTTCACATATTTGTGGTGAACTTTGTTCTTTGCCCCCTGGAGCAATTCCATGTAGTTCTGAATGGAAAGATATCTGTCTTCATCCTTTTCAATGAGTTTGGCTGCTTTCTCACTCCCCCTTTGAACCCATATCAAAATGTCGGTATCAAAGATCATGCCGAGGCTTTCTCAGGTTTTCTAGCTCTTTTAGTACTGCCGTCTCCGACTCACTGTACATTCCAAAAAATGGATGGTCTTTGACCTTCAGTTCTGACTTCTCTCTAGCAGGTTTTATTATCCCTTTTACTTTACCGTGATAAAGAACTGTAACACTCTCATTCCTATCGAGAGCTTTTAGAATATCATTCGTCTTATACCTCAGATCAACTATAGAAGCCTTCATAACCATCTCAGTAATAATTTTTCAATATGACTATTTATTCTAGTCATTTTGTCAGGAATATCAAGAGGTATATTTTATCTATTTGATTCAGAGTATTGCGACTATGGTTGGTGCTTGCGCATCAAATAGGGGCACACATCAAACAAGCAAATAAGAGTCCCAAATAGGGGACAGACCATGATTAAAGTGTTTTTCAGCATTGCGGGAGATGATTAATGCCACGCAGGGCGCGTATCTCAATACCGGGAATAGTCTGGCATATCATTTTCTGCCAACGCTTTATCTTTACGATTTAACTCTTTTTTAGGGCCTTATTTTCTTGGGTTAATGCTTTCATTTTTGAGCGAGAATCCGCTTTACTCATTTCGGAGGAACTCACGATATCAAGTTTCCACTGCTTAACATGGTGTGGATAAATACCTTGTTCCCTGCAATATTCACTGAGTGCTTCTTCGCTCATTGTGCTACTGAGAATGACTACATTAAGTCGTTCTTCTAATGTCCAATCTTGTGGGCGTTTATCTTGGCTCAAGCCATTTATCTCTTTAGTTGAATGGGTTTCAAATTCTTGGTTTCTTGCTTTAACGATCCAGTTTTCTAATGTTGAACAACCTATCATAAACGAAACAAAGGACGTTTTTGTTGGGGTAGTAATTATGTGCGTAAAGATGGAGAAGTAAAGTGGGTTGAGTTGTTTCGTATGGCGGATATTCCTGTCCGTTACCATACGAAAATACGAAGTGAAGCTAATCCCTATGATATGCAATATGATGATTACTTTAAGCGCCGCGCTGAAATTAATCGCAAAACGGCAATCAGAGACCGGATGTTTTTCTCTTCAGATGCTTATGCTAAATTAACGCAATGGAAATAACAATATTACAAATAAGCAGCCGGGTCGTAAGCGATCGGCTTAAGAAAGGCTTGAGCTGTATGATGGGAAACTATCACGTACAGTTCTTAGGGAGGAACGGGTCGTAAGGCCCTGACCTACCCGGTGCCTTGATGGAGAAATATTTTTGCTTATCAGAAAGGCTAAGGCTACAGAAGCAAACTCATTAACAGAACTTACAGTGAACTCAAAAGCTTATTGGGGCTACTCCGAAAAATTCATGGCTGCGTGCATTGATGAGTTGGTGGTTCCAAAGGAAAAATTAGAAAATCCGAATTTTTGCTATATGGTTGCCGAGGTTAACAATAAGTTGCTCGGTTATTATGGTTTGGAGCCATTATCGAAAGTAGAAATCGAGCTGTCAGCTCTGTTTGTAGAGTCAAGTAATATTGGGTCTGGTATTGGGAAAGCACTTCTAGCACATGCAATGAACGTTGCACTTGATATGGGAGGAATAGATTTAGTCCTTCAATCCGACCCTAATGCTGAGGGGTTCTATATTGCAAATGGTTGGCTTCTTACAGGAAAACGAGAATCATTGAGTTTTCCTGGGCGTTACCTACCAACGTTTAGTATTTCGTTGCGTGAAAGTATGAATACATGAATAACAAGGTAAATTTAACGGATTGCCAAAAAAATAATAGCACTTGCAATAATCTCGTTATGAGATACAATTTGAAGTATGCTCATCATTATTCGAAAGCGATTGTTGGATTTTGCTAAAAAGCATCCGAATACTTCTGTATCCTTAGATGCATGGTATCGAATAGTCAAACAAACCGAGATAGCTAACTTTTCGGAATTAAGAGAAATATTTCCAAGCGCGGACAAAGTAGGTAATTTGATCGTATTTAATATCGGTGGCAATAAAATCAGGCTAATTGCTGCCATACACTTCAATACTCAATGTTTGTATATTCGCTACGTTTTAACACATGTTGAATACAACAAGGGGAAATGGAAAAAATCATGAATAGGCAATTAGAGAACATATCGAAAGTGTGGCCAAGCATTAAAGCTGTCTTCTCCGTTCCACATTCTGAAGCAGAATACCTAGCGCTAGTTAAAACACTGGATAGTTTAGTTGATGAGGTCGGAAATAATCAAAACCATAAATTGGCACCCGTAATGGAAACAATCGGAAATCTGATTGAAAATTATGAGAATCAAGCCTGTAAAATAAAGGAGGCTTCTCCGATTGATGCGCTTAAATACCTTATGCAAGAACATGATCTAAAGCAATCTGATTTACAAGAAATAGGGAGTCAGGGCGTGGTATCTGAAGTACTAGCTGGAAAGCGAATACTCAATCTTGAACAGATAAAAAAAATCAGTAAAAAATTTCATGTTTCACCGTTAGTGTTCATTTAGTATAGAATAAATTTAGTAATTAAAATGGCATAACAACACGCCCTGAGGTGGACAACAAGTTTTTTCACACCTGCGAAATTCCCTGAAGCAAAGGTGATCCGCGCTTTTTCAGTGCATTAAGGTAGGTTGATTCGTCGTATGGCTTTTTGTCTTTCCAGCACCGAAAAGCAATCCTAATCCACTTGAAAGCCAGTGAACGAATGACGGCATTATATTGTTTTCCCCTATTGATTTGTTGCTCATAATAAGCTCTCGCCCAAAATGAATAACGCACCGTTTGGCCTGCCCATTCGACAAAGGTTTGCCGTAGAAATGTGGGGCAACTATAAGGCCAGTGAACCCATTTCTTTTGACCACTCTGCTCAACAACCGGTGCAATCCCGCGTATTTTTGCACCTCGGTAGCGGCAATGCCGTGACTTTCTGGAAGGCAAACTGAAGCTCGAGCTGAATATGGAGAAAACCCATATCACGCATGTGAATGATGGCTTTGTCTTTCTGGGACACAGAATTATTCGAAAACGAGGCCCAAAAGGTAATATGCGTGTGGTCTCCGGTATTCCAAAGGATAAAGCCAAAGCCTTTGCTCACTCGTTGAGTCAAACACTATCGGGAGATTATAGTTGTAGCAAGATTGACAAGGTAGAAAAGCTCAATCAGAAACTCAAGGGTTGGTCGCAGTTCTATCGTCATACTGACTTCACTGCAAAAGTTTACCGTAAAATAGATCGCATCGTTTTCTGGAAACTAGCGCACTGGTTGGCTCGCAAGTATCGCTGTTCAGTCAGATCGTTATTGATGAAATGGTGTAAACGACCGACACCTAATCAGGCTAAGACATGGGTTCTATTTGGCAAGACTAACCAGGGTTATTTATTCGATGCTTCACTATTTCGATTAGTGAGCAGCAAAAAATTATCCTTTCGTTGGAGACTGCCGGAATCAAACCCGTATCTTAGAGTAGAAATAAGAAAGACAGTCACCTCTCGCTACGCGGATGTTGCAATGGCCGTTGGCCATGATTAAGTGGAGAGCCGTATGCGCTGAAAGGTGCACGTACGGTTCGGAGAGGAGAGGCAGAAAAATAGTTCGACTACGTTCTGCCTCTTACTCTACTGCCAACACAAGTTAAAGGCATTTTTTCTACAATATTATCTTCACGATATCCCATATATATGGGGTTATGTACAAGATGAAAATTTCGTAGACTCAGATTTTATTGCATATTTTTGTTGGGTAAAGCCGTACTGATTGCATACAATGTATGAGTGCATCAGGCTACTCACAGTGGCGCTCAACTTGTACTTTGGTAAATTAAATTAAACATCAGGAGAGATATATCGTTAATCATTTACCTACACACTCGTTCAGCAGCCTATTTCAGACTCTCTGTAAGATCTCTATTTTTTTTATCATATCTATTATCTATTCGGCCCTTACTTTCGCCGCAACTCCGGTAAGTGACTGGATAAAATATTACGATGGACTTGGTTACAATAATGATAAGGCGGTTAAAATAGTCCACGACTCTTCTGGAAATATTTATGTAACTGGTACAGCCACCGAAGGATCACTTAATTTGGACATCTCAACGATTAAATATGATGCTTCTGGTAATCAACTATGGATCGCTGTTTATGATGGTGGCTTAAATGATAATGCTGTAGATCTAACGATTGATAACATGGGCAATGTCTATGTCGCAGGTAATCGTGAAATCGCTAATAACGAAAGTCAATTTGTAACAATTAAATATGATTCTAACGGAAATAAAATTTGGCTGAGTACCTATCACGATGAAAATATTGATATTGCTGCCGCATTGACGATTGATAGTAACGGCAATACTTATGTCACGGGTTCAAGCGAAGACCATTACTACGATAAAAATTATACAACAATTAAATATGACAACCAGGGTACTCAAATTTGGGTCGCAAATTATGACAATAGTTTAATGGACGCCACAGTTGCGATTGCAATTGATAGCGCAGGCGATGTTTACGTCACTGGTTCCAGCCAGGATCAATATTATAACGATAACTATACAACGATTAAATATGACAGTCTGGGTACTCAGCTTTGGGTGGCCAGTTATGACAACGGTTTCAACGATAGCGCAGTCGACTTGGTAGTAGACAATTTAGGAAGCCTCTATGTCACTGGAATTAGCGCTAATGGCACTGCCAACGATTATGCTTCTGTCAAATATGATGCTGCAAATGGTAGTCAACTTTGGGTTTCACGTTATGACAATGGTGACGAAGATCAAGCCATCGGACTTACTGTTAATGATGCAGGTGATATCTATGTAACAGGATCAAGTAAAAATTCTTCTGGTAAATTTGATTATGCCACCATTAAATACGATAAAAACACAGGTACTGTCATCTGGTTTAGCCGCTATGATAACGGAGAAATAGATACAGCTAAAGATCTCGCTATCGATGACACCGGAAATATTTATATTTTCGGTACCAGTAAAGCTTCCGCGGGAAATCAAGACTACGCCACTATCAAATACAGTTCACAAACTGGTGATGAAATTTGGGTAGTGCGTCACGACAGTGGATTCATTGATACGGCAATCGCGTTATCAGTGGACACAAACAGTTTTTATGTGACAGGTTTCAGAGCAGGTAACAATAATATTGATTATGCCACAATAAAATATACTCAAAGCACGGGTCCCGATTTAGTAATGACTGGTATTAGCGGTCCTGCAACTGCGGTTCAAGGTGATGCCATTGTTCTTAACAGTACAGTTGAAAATCAGGGTGGTACCACTGCAGGTGTTTTTCGTTTGGGATACTATCTCTCAACTGATTCGAGTATTACAACTGCAGATGTTTACCTAGGTGAGCGTAATGAATATGGCTTACTTGCGGCAGGTGCAAGCAGTAGTGGAAATCATTCATTTGGACCATTAACTATCCCAGCTAACTTGACACCGGGAAGCTATTATATTGGGGCTATTGCAGATTACCTGGACTCTGTTGTCGAAGATGATGAGGCTAACAATGCACTAAGTGGAAATAGCATCACTATTACTATTTCACCACTCTAGTATTTTAATAGTTTTTGCATAAAGTTACAGTTTTTTGGTTCTTCGCGATTTCATACACTAAACGCGCTGCTAGGTTAGCAGTGCGTTGCTCACTATCATAGTTTGGGTTGAGTTCGGCAATATCAGTGGTGCGCCACACTACCTGATATTTTTTACAAACTGTTTTAATTAATTTAAGCGCATTGATTACAAAGAGTGGATCGACTCCGAGAGCCGCAGGTGCGCTGACGCCGGGTGCTGTGCTTGCGGGGAATACATCAAGACAGACGGTCAAATAAAGCTCATCTATTTGGGATAAAAATTGCGAGAGTGATTTTTCTATTTCAGTTAAATGCGCTAGTGTGCAGTTCGTATCTAGATGCCAGTGAACCTTTTTTTGTTTTGCAAATTTAAATAATGCGTGGCTATTAGCGCTGGGGTTTATTCCAAAGACATAATAATTGAAATTCTTTTTGTGTTCCTTACACCACGCAGATATTTGTCGGAAAGCTGTGCCTGAATTTGCGTGTGGATTAGGGTTTCGTAGATCAAAATGAGCATCGAAATTAATAATTCCAAGGTGTCGTTTGGGGGCGTTTGCAGATAAATAGTGCGCTGTGCCTAGAAAGCTCCCCCAAGCCATTTCATGTCCGCCTCCGAGGATGATTGGTTGACCATTTGCGCTGAGTATTTTGCAGACTTGTCGCGCCAGGGATTGCTGTGCTGCTTCGAGATTTTCATCGTTGCAACTTATATCGCCAGCATCATGCACTGAAATATTTGTTGGAAAAACTGTATTTGCAAGTGCCGTTCTGATTTGTACTGGCCCTTGCTTCGCTCCGGGTCGGCCTTGGTTGCGTCGAACACCTTCGTCACAGGCAAAGCCAATGAGGGTGACCGAGTCTTTTAAATCACTTATGTTATCCCACGGTTGTATTTTTTGATGTAGACGTGCTGAATTTCCTGCGGTGGTTTTCTGCGCGGTATTATCGATCCTGCCTTTCCATAAAGACATGTCAGCAGGTTTATACATGTTGCCCTCCCACCCAGATATCCCTGGGTGAATGCATATTAATGCTGTAACTCAGCTGATTAGGATGTGCTATATCCCATAATACGAGATCCGCATCATAACCTGATTTTAATATTCCTTTGCATTGATTCAGTGCCAGTGCTTGTGCGGCATGACGGGTTACACCGAGCATTGATTCTTCAGGGGTCAGGCCAAATAAAACACAGGCTTGATTCATCGCAAGAAGTAAGGATGCCATAGGGGCACTTCCTGGGTTGCAATCAGTGGCCACCGCCATCGCTAGTTTGGCGTTTCGCATGGCTTTTATCGGTGGTTTTTGTGGCTCATTGAGGTAATAAAATGCAGCTGGTAATAATACGGCAACCACGTTATTTTGTTTGAGCATTTTAATCTCTTCGATGCGTATAAATTCTAGATGATCAGCCGATAAACCGTTGTACTTGGCGATTAATGTTGCGCCTCCTTGATGGCTTAATTGCTCAACATGGCCTTTTACTCGAAAACCTAAGTCGCTCGCAGATTGATACACTTTTTCGCATTGTTGTAAGTTAAAACCGATGTCTTCACAAAAAACATCGACCGCATCAGCCAGTTTTTTACGCGCGATTTGGGGCAATACTTGTTCGCAGATGAAATCAATATAGTCGTCTGCGTGTTCTTTATATTCTAGAGGAATGGCATGCGCGCCTAAATACGTGGTTTGTACCTTAACCTGTATTTGATCTTGCAAAGACTTTGCGACCTCCAGCATGCGAAGCTCGGTATCTAAGTCTAAACCATATCCGGACTTGATTTCGACGGTGGTGACGCCTTCTTTACATAATTGTCTTAGGCGTGATAGGGCGTCTCGTTTTAAAATGTCGCTACTTGCTTTTCGAGTGGCTGTGACAGTGTTATTAATTCCCCCCCCATGTTGCGCAATTTCTGCGTAGCTTATGCCTTGCAAACGCTGCTCAAATTCATCCGCTCTATGGCCCGCGTATACCAGATGTGTATGGCAATCAATGAATCCAGGTGTTAACCAGCCGTTATGTCCATCCACTCTATTTGCATTGTTGAAAACAGGGGCTTGATCTCGTTTTCCTAACCAGGTGATGCGCTTGTTATGAACCGCGAGTAATGCATTTTCAATTTTTCCGAATGGCTCGCCGTTGTTTTGCATCGTTGCGAGGTTGACGTTTTCAATAATCCAATCAGCTTGTTGCAAGTGTTATGACTCCATAAAACGAGGCTAAAAGGGCATGTTCATTTATAAAGAATTGGCGAAATTAATCGCTTGTTTGGCTGACGGCAAGCCGTTAGTTTGTCAAATTTACTCAATCATTTTAATGCAAGGCATAGTCCGCGACGGGTGTAGCTCAGATTTAGTGATAAGAATAAGTCTAATGCAGATGCTAAATTACGTTATAATAAACAAGGAAATAAAATAACTGTAAAAAAATAAGCAGTGCATATTTTGCAAATATACCCCTTTTTTAGCCCAGCATATGGTGTCATGATACAGTGCGTATTTACTTTCAATTACAAATTTATGCTGTTTGAATGATAACCACTGTTTAGTTTGGAATTTCTTGCTTGAATTGAGATGGAAGTTACCGATGAAAACTAAATCCTTGCTTCATTGGGGGCTAAACATGGAAACAGAGAGCGTAGGTGTAATTACGCTGAAGTAGTAAGAAGATTTAGATCTAAATAATGATTAGCATGAAACTGATGAAAAAAAGGTTTGATATTTCCAACACCGCACACGGTCGTGCAAATGGATATATTAACTACATAATACGTAAGTTCCTGCGCCTCACCCGTTTTTCCATCACGCTTTTTCTGCTACCGGCCTTTGTTTCGCTGTTGCCTCAGTCTTGGCAGCAGTCTATGATTTTGAATTCCTTAAAACTAGATACTGCCGAAGCGGCCATTCGTTTTGAGCAAGAGGTTGCTCGGAATTCGGTCAATAATGGTTTTTTTTCTAGCACGCTTGTACTGACGGTTACAGCGAATACAACTGCGGGCAATTCGATTATTATTACGGCGGCCTCTAGTCTCAATCCGGTCTCATCCGCGAGTTGTAGTGACTCGCGAGGCAATACATATACACGAGATGCAACGGTTCCCAGTTCTGGCAGCAATACCCGGCTCACCATTTGTGCGGCTCATAATACCACGGCACTTACCCCCAGCGATACCATCACCATTAATTTTGGTTTTACGGTACAAACTCGCGTTGCGGTAGCGAATGAATTTTCCGGTATTGCGACGGTATCGGCATTAGATAGAATATCACTTAATTCTGGTATATTTTCTAGCGCGCCATTTACCGGCTCTACCGGCATCACTTCCCAGGCAAACGAACTCGTTATAGGCGCCGTTGCGGTTGCCGGCCCCAACAGTGACTCATTCAATACCGATCCGACTTATACGGTACTCGGGCGTGTTGGCACTAATAGCTCCTCCTTCGGAAGCAACCAAACCATTAATTCAGCCTATAAAATTGTTTCTTCCATCGGTAGTCAATCCTTGAGCTCGTCGATCATGAGTCCCTCTCGATCCTGGGCTGCAGGGGTAGTCACTTATAGAGCGGCGGCCGTTACTGTTAATACGGCCCCCATGGGTGGTTTTACGAACAGTAATATAATTCCTGCTGCGCAAATCACCCAAGCCACGGATGGCAGTGGGGTACTCACGATTACCTGGAAAGCCGTGGATGCAGAGATGGACAACGTTACGCTGAACACCTTTGAGTATTCGGTCGATGGCGGCAGTGTGTGGAATATACCGAGCAATGGGGATGCATCGGCCTCTTTAATAGCCAGCGGGGCTCCCTGGAGTTCGGCCACGACGTTTGCCGCTGCTGCTGCACACAGTTTTACGTTTAATACACAACATGCTGATGTCACAGGATTAGCTGGTATAGATCAAAGCGATGTACAAATCCGTTTCACTGTCAACGATGGGACCCTCGATAGTGTTGTGCCGGTCGCCTCGGTGAATGTGCAAATCGATAATGCTTTGCCCACCGCGACCTACGCCTCCGCTTCTTATGATTCCGCCAGTAATACTTTGAGTATTACCGGTACCAACTTCGATACGATGGCTCCGGTGGGAACCGATATTAAAAACATCGTCAATGGGAATAATTTTATCTGGGATATTAATGGTGATAATGCCATCACCCCAGATGTTGGCTTTGCGCTTGCTGATGTCATGAGTCTTACCGTGAGTAGTGCAACCACCTTGACCTTAGTATTGACGGAGGCCAAAGGCATCTCGTTAGAAGGTACGACGGATTTTGGTTCGATGGGCGGGGCGGATACCTTTGATGTCAGCAATGGTTTAAGCGTGGATCTTTTTGGTAACATCGCCACTGCCGATGGGGTGGCCAATGCGCCGATTACTATTAATGCTGCTAATATGGCCCCCGTCGGTGGTTTCATCGCGGATAATGTCATTCCCAGCGCACAAGTCGTACAAGCCAGCGATGGCTCGGGGCTGTTAACGATTACTTGGAAAGCCGTGGATGCCGAGGCCGATAATGTCACCTTGAACAGCTTTGAGTATTCAGTGGATGGTGGCAATGTGTGGAATACACCCACCAATGCGGATGCCTCTTTGGCTCTCTCCGCCAACTGGGCTGATAACGGCTCGGCCTGGACTTCCGCCACCACGTTTGCTGCCGCCACTGCGCACAGCTTTACCTTTGATACCCAACATGCCGATGTCACAGGATTAACGGGCATAGATCAAAGTGATGTGCAGATTCGTTTTACCGTTAACGATGGCACGATAGACAGTGTGGCTCCCGCCACCTCGATGAATGTGCGAGTGGATAATGCCATACCGACCGCCACCTATAGCTCCGCTTCTTATGATTCAGCGACGAATACTTTAATCCTCACTGGCAGTAATTTTACCAGTATCGCAAATACCGGTTCTGATGTTAAAGGCCTGGTGGATTGGACGAAGTTCCTTTGGGATATTAATGGGGATAATGGCATGACCGCCAATGTCAGCCTTGCACTCGTCGATGTCACCAGTCTCACCGTGAGCAATGCGACCACCTTGCGCTTGGTCTTGACCGGCGCCGCCGCAACCGCCTTGGAAGGCACGGCGGATTTTGGTTCGGTGGGTGGTGTGGATACACTGGATATTAGCACCGGTTTTAGCGGGGATGGGGTTGGTAATGTTGCCACTGCCGATGCCGTGGCCAATGTCCCGATGATTATTAATACGGTTAATACGGCTCCCGTCGGTGGTTTCGCCGCCAACAATGTCATTCCCAGCGCACAAGTCGTACAAGCCAGCGATGGCTCGGGGCTGTTAACGATTACTTGGAAAGCCGTGGATGCCGAGGCCGATAATGTCACCTTGAACAGCTTTGAGTATTCAGTCGATGGTGGCAATGTGTGGAATACACCCACCAATGCGGATGCCTCTTTGGCTCTCTCCGCCAACTGGGCTGATAACGGCTCGGCCTGGACTTCCGCCACCACGTTTGCTGCCGCCACTGCGCACAGCTTTACCTTTGATACCCAACATGCCGATGTCACAGGATTAACGGGCATAGATCAAAGTGATGTGCAGATTCGTTTTACCGTTAACGATGGCACTTTCGATAGCGTGGCACCGGCCACCTCGGTGAATGTGCCTGTCGATAATGCCATACCAACTACCACCATCACCTCGGCTTCTTATAATGCGACCAGCAATACCTTAAGCATCGCCGGCACGAACTTCGATACCATCGCCACGGTAGGCACCGATATTAAAGGTTTGGTAAATTGGAACCAATTTATTTGGGATATCAACGGTGATAATACCACCACGCCCGATATTACGTTCGTCCTGGGCGACATCAGCTCGGCGACGATCACCTCGGCCACCACCCTAACGATTATCCTAAGCAACGCCAAAGCTGCGGGGATTGAAGCCACGCCGGGTTATGGTCAAGCCGCTGACGATGACACCTTGGATATCAGCGCTGGTTTTAGCGTGGATAATTTCGGTAATGTCGCCACCACCGATGCCGTTGCTAATGTGTTATTGAATACCAATACCAATGTCTCAGGCACTATTTACAGTGATACCGGCAACACCTTTATTGCCAATGGCAGCTTGATTCGTTTACTGATCAATGGTCAGGATGCTGGCACCGATACCACCCTCAGCGGTATGTACAACATCCCCACAAACGGCTTAGTCCCCGGTGACACCTTATTGGTTTATATCGACGGTGCGACGAACGACGGCACCAGCGTCACGGTATCCGACGGCGCTGAAATTACCGACTTAGATGTGTTCGCCAACCACCTTATCTTGCGCCATGATAATGCGGGCAGCCTCAGTAATTCCTTATTATCCACGGCCATCGGTGGGGAACTCGACTCGGAAATCCTGTATCGGGTCGATGCCAATAATGTGTTGACAATTTCGGGGGGGAATACCGTGTTATCGGTACCCAGCGGACACCGTATGACCCCCGGTGGTGATGTTATCGCTCACCATGTGAATATCGCGGGCACCTTTGATGCGGGTGACATCATCTTTAGCGTTTCTGGCAATTGGGATAACACCGGTATGTTCACCGCCGGGACCTCAACCGTGGTCTTTGAAGGCGCGCAAAATACCATTGGCGGCATCACCACTTTCTATGAACTAGTGAAATCCGTGGACGCGGTGAACATCAACTCGAAAGCCAGTCGTCGCTCTGCAGTACCCTCGACTCAGGGCCGCAGTGTTCGTCGTAACGTATCGGGTGCGTCGATAGACAATAATGTCTTATTGTTTCAACCCGGCAGTATCACCTCGGTCGCGTATAACCTCATGTTAGTGGGTGCCGATGATAGCAAGCTCACACTCGGTTCTGTCGCAACCGGTGATGCGTGGTATCTCAGTGTCTTAAACAGTGCCACTTATCGTGCTGATTATTTAAGTATCCAAGACTCCAATGCCTCAGGTGGTCGCTTTGTTACAGCCACGAACTCCATCGATGCCTTGCGCAATGTAAACTGGAAAATACTCGGCGCCGGCCAAGCCGTCAGCTCAGCCGTCGCTGAAATCAACCCAACCGCCCTCTCGGTTAACAGCACCGCCAATCGCATGCGTTACAGTCTCTTGCCCACGATCGAAGACAATAACGGCGGTGTCGACCAAATCCGTATTATCTTCCCCGCCGATTATCGTAATATCAGCGTGATCGATGTCACGGTGGAGAATATTCCACTCGAAGTACAATGTGTCGACCACACCCCTGGCGAATATTGCGCAACCATTACCGATAATACAGTGAACATTAATCTCGGGGGAGCTTTGCTCAGCAGTACGCCCATTCATGTCACCTTGGATATTGATGCGCCGGCCACTGCCTCGGTGGATACTATTCTCAGTACTGTGACCAATACCGGCACTGTGGCCGCACCTTTTACCGCCGTTGCCGGGGATGCCGATGGCGTTGTGAATAACGATAATAGCAACCAATTAGAAATTGTCGGCCCAGCCGATGCGGATTTATCCGCGCTGGTGGCCGAGCCACAAGTGCTCGCCAGTGACGGAGTGGCCGTGAGTACATTGACCACGACACTCCATAACAGCAGCAACTTACCGGTACGCGGTAAAACCGTCACCCTGAGCAGTAACCGTGGCGTGATCGATACCATTGTGCAACCCAGTGCAAGCACCGATGCTAATGGCATAACCCGCGGATCCATCACTTCCGAAACCTATGGCACCGCCATCATCACCGCCAACGATACCACTGATGGGGTGATCATTAGCCAACAAGCCGAAGTCTATTTTAACCAAGGCCAGGTGCTGGAATTGGTGAAAACCGTTAACCGCAAAGAAGCCCAGGTGGGAGATGTTTTAACCTATCAAATCGAAATCAAAAACACCGTGGATTATGCGGTGGTCGATGTCAAACTCGATGATAGCTTGCCACCCAATTTCAGATACGTGCAAGGCAGCGCACGGCTGAATGGCGAGGCCATGAGCGAACCAACCGGTAACCGCATTAAACGTTTTGTGATCGGTACTGTAGCGCCCTTGCTCGACCGTAATAACAATGGCCAAGCCGATGCCGGGGAGTCTGGTTACGACACCTTGAGTTATCAAGTGATTGTCGGCGCAGGTGCCACTCCCCGCAGTTACCTCAATCAAGTGATTGCGGTGGATTTATGTAATACCTGTTACATTTCCAACCGCGCCGAAGCGACGATTGATGTCGCCCTTGATCCGTTATTTGATCTGGGCACGGTGATCGGAAAAGTCTTCGAAGATCACGACCGCGACGGTTACCAAGGAAGCCATGAACCCGGTATAGCAGGTGCTATGGTGGCCTTAGACAATGGCAGCTATGCGCTCACCGATTTATACGGGCGTTATCACTTCCCGGCGATAAAACCCGGACAACGCTTGATTAAAATCAATCTCGACAGCGTCGGCCCAGGTTCTTTTGCAACCACCGATGCAGCCAAAGTGGTTTCTGTCACTCCGGGACTAATGGCCAAAGTCAACTTTGGGGTGATTCAACTGACTGAGAATGAAACCATTGGGCGTGCAGGCGAGCGGGATTTTAAATCTAGTAGTCAGGAAACTGAGAAATCGACTATGGGAGTGGAGCCGATCCCGAACCTTAGCGTGAAATTTCCTCCGCCCGACGTGGTGATTAATACTTATCAAGTCCCGGTTTCCGGCGTGACCTCGCCGGGTAATCTGATTCGAGTAAACAACAAAGACGTGCCGGTTCAACAAGACGGTCAGTTCGCGATTATGCTTGATGTGCAAGCCGGCACGAGTGAGATTGTGGTGCAAGTCCAAGACCCGAAAGGCTATCGTGGTGAGGTTAAACGTAAAATTAACGTATCCGATACACAACTGTTCTTCATGGCCTTTGTCGATGGTGAAATTGGTCTATTACGCAGAAATGGCTATCTTGAAGGTGCGGGCATGAGTGACGCCCAGCAAGCCTATAGCAAGGGACGGGTTAGCTATTACCTGAAAGGTATGATTAAAGGCAAATACTTGATCACTTCGGCCTTTGATACCCGTACTCAAACTTTTGGCAATCTGTTTAAAGATCTCGATGATTCCGAAAGTGATTTATTGCTCACTAATCTTGATCCTGAGCGAGCTTATCCGATCTATGGTGATGATGCCCAGCTGATCAATGATGCGGCAGGTCAAGGTAAGTTTTTTCTCGCCTTGGACAGCGAAGAAATCCGCTTACTCATGGGTAATTATCCGGTGAATCTCGGTGATGGTCAGCTTGCGAGCTATCGGCGCACTCTTTACGGCGGTCATTTGCAATATGATTCTGCGAGCAAAACCCAGTATAACGAAAGTTATACAAAAGCGGAGGTGTTTGCTGCGGAAACTCGATTAGCCCATCAACAAGACGAAATTTTATCCACTGGTGGTTCCTTGTATTATCTAAGCCAGCGCAATATTACTCCGAACAGTGAGCAAATCACCTTGAATGTGCGTGATAAAAACACAGGTAATTTGCTTAAAGAAATTTCTTTACAGCAAGGCATAGACTATCGAATTTATTATGAGCATGGACGGATATTCTTCCATCGAGCCGTGCATCTTTATGGGCGTGAGGATGAGTTAGTCGATGTGAATGCCACCTTGGGTAACCCGGTAACCATCGTCGTAGACTATGAGTATGAATCAAATAACATCGATCAAATCGCTGCCGGGGGTCGAGTACGCCAACAACTCGGTGATCATATCGCGCTTGGAGCAACCGCCGTGCAGGATCAACTCTCGGGTGAGCGTTATCGCTTACAAGCGGTAGACGGTGAATTACGTTTCTTAACCGGCACTCGCTTCAGCGCCGAAGTGAGTCAATCCGAAGGTGCGGGTAGGGTGAAAAATCTGAGTACCGATGGTGGTTTGAGCTATAAGTTGCAAGTGGCACCTGCAACGATAGGTAAAGCCTGGAAGTTCAGCGCGACCTCGGATCTCGGCGAATGGGTTGATGTGCCGAATCGACTAATCGCCGATGCGTTCATCACTCGTGTGGATGCAGGTTTTAGCTCCAGCAGTGAAAACAAAGGCGGTCAACGTGATAATTATCGCGCCAGGCTGCGCTATATGTTAACTCGCAACAATCTATTACAGGCCAAGCACGAACGCTTTGAGTTGCAAACACCTTCAATTACATCCAATACCATGCAAAGTATCACGCAAACCTCGTCACTGCTGTGGAAACACCAACGCCAAAGCTGGCGCTTAAGCGGTGAGTTACAAACACGTGAAACCACGCTTAATGGGGTTCGCCGTGAGCAATTACTCAGCGCGCTACGTCTCGAAAACAACTTGACGCAAAATTTTTCTACCTTGATTGAAGCCCAACAAACTTTGCGCGGCAAAGAAAATAGCCACTTAAGATTTGGCACAAAATACAAACTGTTTAAATACCTTACCTTAAAAGGCAGCACGACGCTCACCGAGGATGATCGTAGCACCGAAGCCGGGGCCAGTTATCAGATCAATAAAAACCGCTTTTACATCAGCGAACGGGTCACCGAAGAAAGTACGGGCCAACAAAATACGACCACCATTGGCGAAGAAGCAGCGATTGGTGATAATACGCGAGTGTATTCTGAACTGCAAAGAGAACGCGGGGATAAAGGAAAACGCGAGGTCTCATTGGTGGGTGTGGAGCAACGCTGGCTGCCTAGCAAACGTTGGACCTTCCGGCTCTTCGGCAATTACTCCACCGCCAGCTCAGTCTATGCGGATTTGCAAGGTGCGACGCTCGGAGGAACGATCAATTATAGCGATGCGATCCGTTGGGATATTTCCACGCGTAACGAGATTCGTCGTCAATGGGGAAGCCAGCGCTTAATACAATGGTTGACTAGTAATAATGTGAACTTGAAACTCTCGCCCAGTTATTCGTTACTCGGCAAATGGCTTTATAGCCAAAGCAAAGATTTGGATACGCAAACCGTGACGGCCTTGTTCAAAGAAGAAAGCATTGGCTTGGCGATTAGACCGATTCACTTTGATCGTTTCAATGCGTTAGCGCGTTATACGGTACTCAGTGATAAAAATCCGCAAAACGTGAGTATTACCGCTTTTGGCAGTGAAGCGACAGTGAAGCATATCGCGGCTAGTGATTTTAGTTTGGATTTAAGCAAACGCATCGAGTGGGTAGAAAAGCTGGCTTTTAAACGCACGCGTTATGAAGACCCGATCCGTGCGACGATTAACACCAACACCATGTTATCTATTCATCGTTTGAATATTAAGATTTGGAAAAAACTCGAACTGGGTGGCGAATATCGGATTCTTTATCAACGCGAAACACGCACCCGACGAGATGGTTGGTTAGCCGAAATTGGATTAAGGGCGACGACGAACCTGCGCGTTGGCCTGGGTTATAATTTCACGGACTTCTCGGACAATATTGCGTCAGAAAATAATTATTCCGTGCAGGGCGTATTCTTTAGGGTTCAGGGTGTGTTGTAAGGAAAGTTATTGCGAATCCATCCCTAAGGGTTTTAGCATCATACATACTGACCTGCACACCACCCCGAAGACCATGCCCATTGGAAGTTATAACCGCCTAACCAACCGCTCACATCAAGGACTTCACCAATAAAATACAGTCCGGGGTTTTTTTTACTTTCCATGGTTTTGGAAGAAATTTCATCGCAATCCACACCGCCAAGCGTTACTTCTGCGGTTCGATAGCCTTCAGTGCCGTTAGGTTTTATATTCCAATGCTGTAAGCTTGAACTGATCTGCTCAATGAGTTCGTAACTGATGTTTTGTAAAGAGGACTCCTGTAAACTTTTTTCCAGTTTCACCTCTAATAGACGTTTTGGTAAATAATTTTTTAACGCTGTTTTCAGTAATAGCTGGGGCTTATTATTTTTTGTATCTTTTAATTCATCAACAAGTCTAATGTCGGGCAATAAATTAATTTCAACAAACTCACCGGGACTCCAATAAGAAGATATTTGTAAAGCTGCTGGTCCGCTCAATCCACGATGAGTGAATAATAGGTTTTCGCGAAAATTATACTGAGATGTATTCATTATTGCATCGACTGCTATGCCAGATAACGGGCTTAAGATTTTTTTATCTTTGTCATGTAATGTAAAAGGGACTAAACCTGCGCGAGTGGGCCATATCTTCAGATCAAATTGCTCAGCGATTTTGTAACCAAGAGGCGAAGCTCCCATTTTAGGAATAGATAATCCGCCGCTAGCAACGACTATGGTTTGACAATGATAGTTATTACTTGAGGTATGTATTAAATAATGATGATTTGATTTTTTTTCGATATTAGTGATTTTAGTATTGAGGCGTATGTTTACGCCAACGGCTTCCGCTTCATCTACCAGCATATCCCGAATTTCTTTTGCGCTATGGTCGCAAAATAATTGACCATGTTCACGCTCATGGTATGCAATATTATGTTTCTCAACCAGCGCAATGAAATCCCATTGGGTGAAGCGATTTAATGCAGATTTACAAAAGTGAGGATTGTTTGAAATGAAGTGATCTGCTTCAACAGAGTAATTCGTAAAATTACAACGTCCTCCGCCCGACATCAGGATTTTTTTGCCTACTTTGTTAGCATGGTCAAGTACTAAAACATGGCGTCCGCGTTTTCCAGCTTCAATCGCGCACATTAAGCCGGAAGCGCCAGCACCTATAATTATGACATCTGTTTTTTTCATTTTGAGATAATCAACAATATCGCAGTTTGCAGTAATTTTTCGAGATTCAAAACTTGTGATGTAGTTGGTTGCTCATTGAGTCTCTCATATTGATAGGGTATACCATTTTAGATTGCAATCAATGAGTATATTTATTGTTTTTAACGTACGTCGGAGAGCCTGATTGTTGCCGGGTATTTTTGAGCAACGGAGTTCGGTGGTTGTTGAGTATTTACCCGCGATTATTCCCAGTAGAGTGATAAAATGTGATTCTTAAGCCTTGCTTTAACCTAAAATCCTCAGTTGGACGGCGTGAAGACGACTGCATGGATGCAGGGGGTAGAACAACGCATAGAGCAGTTGTCGAGTGCGTTTTTAAGCGTGAATCGCGAAGCTTCCGCGTCCTGCTTACGCGCCTTACCTATGTCCATATAGGCAAGGCGCGATGAGACGGAATAGCCAACTATTGCAACGATTCGCAACAAAGCGAGTCACGCTTAAAAGCGTGCTCTTCATGGCGTAGCGCATTCACCGTCTGAGTGAGCTTGATAGGCATACGCATTTTCATTTTAATCAATAACATAACGAAGTTTTGAAGCGGTCAACTGAGGACAGGTTCAATACGCTTCTTCCCAAGAAATATAATTTTCTAGCTTCTTGATTTTGTATTGTTGCTCGTTAATTATTTCTTTGACCACATCGCCCAAGGAGACCATGCCTAATACCTCCTTTTTTTCCATAACCGGTAAATGGCGAATTCGATTTTGCGTCATAATAACCATGCTTTCGTCAATTTGTTGGTCGGGTGAGACAAAATAGACGTGACGGGTCATAATGTCTTTAATTTTGGTGTTTTTTGAGGTGAGTCCTTTTAGAGCGACTTTGCGTGCATAATCCCGTTCAGAAACAATCCCAATCAGTTCTTTGTCTTGCATGACTACCAGCGCGCCAATGCCTTTATCATTCATGATTTCGAGTGCATCTAGAACACTATCTTCAGGTCCTACGTTCCAGATATCATGGCTTTTATTGTCGAGTAATTTTCCGATGGTAATCATATATTTGTTCTCCAAACGATCTAGTTTTATAAACTTCCCTGTTTTAGGCGCAAATTTAGCGATATTCCTCCTAGGAGGCTGTCCGAGAACAGCGATTGTAGCGCACGCTCTAGCACATCCATGTGCTTCGCAGCATAAGGCCATCCGTGGCCAAAAGGGCAAACCATTTTGAGTCAGATTTTTCGACTCAATGAAACGAATATTGAGCATATTTAACGAATTTAATCGGACAATGGATTAGTCGCAGTAGGTCAGTCTGTGCTCGGACAGGCTCCTAGTAGTATCGGCATATATTCTATATTCCTTAAAGTGCTAACTAGGAGGCTGTTCTCAGACAGCCTCCTAGTCCAAATTATTGAGCGTTGATAGTTTAATTATTAATAGCCACCGACAAACATATTCGGATCTATGCCCCATTTACCTGGGTTTTCATAGGATATGATTTTGGCGGATACATCAGGTGATGTGTTTGCGAGGTCGAGAATATAAGGTTTGTTGATGTAGCCCTTTTTATCAGGATTAAAAATGACCTTTACGATAGGGTGTAGTAAACCGTTTTCACCTTGCTCAATAACGACGGCGATATGACCGTTTTCTAAACGAACCAAGGTGCCAACGGGGTATATGCCAACCGTGTGAATAAATTTTTGCACGAGTTCTTTATTGAAGTGTTGATGACTCCACTCCAGCATTTTTTTCAATACAGATGTTGGGGGTTCGCCGCGATGATAGCAGCGGTCTGATACTATGGCATCATATACATCGGCGATAGCTGCCATTTGTCCGTATTGACTGATGTTGTCACCCTTGAGGTTATTGGGATAACCTGTTCCGTCTACGCGTTCGTGATGTTGGCAAGAGACTATGATGGAGTCGTCATGAACACCGCTGTATTCAGCCAATATACATCCGCCATACTCAACATGTTTTTGAATGATTTTGAACTCATCTTCGGTAAGTCTGCCTGGTTTGTTTAGAATTTCATCCGGTATTTTGGTTTTTCCTATATCATGCAATAGGCCGCCGACACCGAGTTTATGTATGGCATCATAGTTAAAGCCCAATTCTTTACCAAAAGCGATGAGTAATACTGAAACTGATACAGAGTGTTCAAAGGTATAGCGGTCGCTATTGCGTATTAAGTCTAAACTTAACAGTGCATCTTTGTTTCGGAGTACAGAATCCACTAGTTTACTGACAGATTGATTGGCTTTTTCGATATCGACTTGCCTACCCATGCGAGCTTCAATCAATATTTCTTTAATCGTTTTTTGCGCATCAACACGTGCATATTGTGCTTTGATTAACTCTTCACCGACGGTCACTTTTTTAATGTCTGATTTTTTTGATTTTATATGTATGACTTTATTAAGCTGGTTGTTAAGGTCTATTTGTACCTCAGCTTGCGGTGTCGCATTTTCGAAATCCAAGCCTTTGTCGGTATCGATATATAAGTCGACAACTCCCGCTTGAATAATTTTTTCAATTTGATTCGCTTGTTCTACTTTAAATTGATTTAAAAAAAAGGGATGATTTACCCAGCTGCAATTTAGGTCATGAATATACATTCCAGTAACTAGGTCAGATACTAATATTTTTTTAATCATATCTGTAAATTTCTCAATAAATGCAGTTAACAAGTAGATGTGTATTAATAAATACGCATAAATTGCATGGATAAATAAGATTTATTCCCTAGCTTATGTCGGTAGGAAAAGGTTTTTTATGAAATATTTTTTGTAACTATTTGAGATATAGGTTTTAGTGTGCGTTATATACCCGTAGTGATTGAGATTTAGGTGTTATTGCATTCGTGGCCACGTTTACCCGAAGAGGGCACCGAAGGAAATTCCTCGCAATAGGTCTGCTATTACTCGTTATTTCGCCTCGCCATAAAACAAAAGTGTTTAAATTTTCGCCATCGCACCGGAAAGTGAGAATGCCGAAGTCGCTAACTGGCGTAACCTTTGCCTATACATCCGTATATCGCTTTTTTTCATTAATTATTCTGTCATACTAGAGGTTGTTAACTTGCCACTTTCCTATCAAAAATACTTAGCACTAGATCAATTGTTAGAAATACAAACGCCACGTTCGGATGGCCCCGAACATGATGAAACCTTATTTATTATTATCCATCAAACATACGAGTTGTGGTTTAAGCAAATACTACATGATTTATCATTTATTCAAAATGCATTTCAGCAAGGTAATCAATCTGAAATTTTTCAAGGTTTTAAACGTGTATTATGTATTCTAAAAGTATTGGTTAATCAAACGGATATTCTAGAAACGATGACCCCGGTTGCATTCAATGGTTTTCGCGAGAGATTGGATACTGCCAGTGGTTTTCAGTCTGCGCAGTTTAGAGAGCTAGAGATAGTACTTGGGCAGAGAAACAAATTTGTATTATCTCGTTTTGATAAGCAAAGTAAAGAATATAAAAAGCTTGATGCTTTATTGGGTCAACCAAGCTTGTGGGACTCTTTTCTTTTGTTCTTAAAAAATCATAATTGCCAAATTCCAGAAACTAGCTTGCATCGTGATCTCAGTTGTTCAACCAGCTCGTCGGTAGAAGTACAAGCAGAATTAATCAAAATTTATCATAAGCGATCTAGTTTTATGGAAATGTGCGAGCGTTTTGTTGATCTTGATGAAGGGATTCAAGAGTGGCGATATCGGCATGTAAAAATGGTTGAACGTACGATTGGTATGCAAGGTGGTACGGGTGGTTCAACGGGAGTGGATTACTTAAAAGAATCCATTTTTAAACCACTATTTCCGGATCTATGGGAAATACGTGTGTCGCTTTAAGTTAAAATCCGCAGTTGGACGGTGCGTAGATACTTTTTTTAATTCTCCAAATCATTTATCTCGATTTTACCAGCAGTTTAGGGTCACAGAAAGAATATTACTGACCGGACATTCTCATCAAGCATGGCCGGACTGTGCGCTAGCAGGGCATATGCAAGCGTGGAAAGATGCGGCTGAATTTGTTGATAACAAGTGGGCACAGGCTTTTGATAAAGCGAATGAAGTCAGAAAAGGCTTTGCTCAACGATTAGATGATACCAGCGGACGCTATTCGCTGAGCCAGAACACCCATGATTTAGTCATTCGATTTATTTCAGCGTTGCCGTTAAAAGATAAACCCAGGTTAATTACCACAAATGGTGAGTTTCATTCGATTAGACGCCAGCTTAACCGTTTAGAAGAAGAAGGGGTAAAAATAACGCGGATCGACAACACGCAAATGGAATATGTGGTCGATGATATTATCAATGCGATGAATGATAAAACATCTGCCGTATTAGTGTCTTCCGTATTTTTTAATAATGGGCAAATTCTTCAAGGGATCGAAAGACTTGCTAAAGCATGCGATCAATTTGATATTAAGTTACTGGTTGATGCATACCACCATATTAATGTCGTGCCATTTTCTATTCAACAAAATTCTCTAGAAAACGCCTACGTGGTTGGCGGCGGGTATAAGTATTGTCAGCTCGGTGAGGGAAATTGCTTTTTGCGATTTCCAGAGCACTGCGCCTTACGCCCGGTCATTACCGGATGGCTAGCTGAATTTGATTCGCTTTATAAAGCCTCTGAAAACGGCGCAAGGGTTAGCTATAAAAGCGCAGATGATCGCTTTGCAGGTGCGACCTATGATCCGACTTCTCATTATCGAGCAGCCGAGGTGTTTCATTTTTTTGATGAGCAAAAAATGACCCCTGAGTTTTTGCGTGAGCAGAGTCAGCGGCAAATTGGTTTATTAATGCAACGCTTTGATGAGGCAGATTTTGAGCAAAAAATTATTCAGCGAGATTTGAATTATAGTTTAGCAACAACGGCAGGTTTTCTTGCATTAAAAAGTCAATATGCAGAAAAAATAAAAAATGAATTATCAAAGCATGATGTTTATTCGGATGTACGCGCAGATGTTTTGCGATTAGGCCCAGCGCCTTATTTATCTGACCAACAATTAGCAACAGCAATGGATTGTTTGCAAGATATAGTGCGAAAAATAGAGCATAAATTTACAGTTTCTTGATTCGTGTGACAAAAAAATACCTGGTATAATACGCCTAAACCAAACAAAGAGAAGGCTTATGCTAAGCCAGCGAACCAAATATATCAGTTCATCTGACAATACCCAGTTCAAGCAAATAAAAAAGTTAGCTAAATCCTCTCGTGAACGCAGAAAACTAGGCAAAACCTTAATTGACGGAGTGCATCTTATTGAAGCACTTGTGGATGCGGGTCTCGTACCAGAGCTTATTCTCGTGGCGGAGCATAAGTACAAATTAGATAATAAAATTATGCAATGTCTTCAGCAATTTCCCCAGACCGAGATTGCTGTTGTTAATCAAAATTTGTTTACATCGCTAGCGATAGTAGAAAATTCAGTTGGAATTCTCGCCGTCATATCAAGCAAAATCTCTTATTTGCACACAGCCCAGGTCAGTCAATGTGCGGTCTTGCTGGAGAATATACAAGACCCTGGAAATATGGGCAGCATATTACGTACTGCGGCAGCTTCTGGCGTGGACAGCGTATTTCTCTCAAAAGGGTGTACTGAAGCCTGGTCTCCTAAGGCTTTACGCGCGGGAATGGGTGCTCATTTTGGTATTTCTATTACAGAAAATGCAAGCCTTAAACATTGCGCAGGCCAATATAAAATCGTTGTGGCTACCAGTTTAGATGCAAATACGCAGATTTATGATATTGAGTTATCAGAAAATATTGCTTTTATTTTTGGTAATGAAGGAGCAGGTTTATCAGCTGAATTACGCGCGCTGGCAACACACCAAGTAAAAATACCCATGATTGGGAATGTAGAATCACTTAATGTTGCTGCTGCAGCGGCGATTTGTTTGTATGAACGGGTACGGCAAACACAATAATACTTTAATTTTTCCTAAATGGGGTCAGACTCGATATAGTGATCATCGAGTCTGACCCTTATATAATAGACCCTGATATAATATGACCCTAGTATAATATCCGACCCTAATACCCCGGTATATCACTGGCTATCTCAATTATGCTACTTACTGGTCTTTGTTAAGTTTAGAGGCATATGTAGATTTTCCTGAGCCAACAGGGCTTTCTATGAAGTGAATATATGCATGGTTTGAAAATAGAGTATTACAAAATTGTAATGATACGGTCACTCGATGGTCAGAAATTACTTGCTATTCTTAATACTAGAAGCCTGTCCGAGAATAGAGAACCTACTGCGGAAAATTCTTGGTTTGAAATCTTTGGAGAGAAAGAAGAGGTGTGAGATGACGTCACTTAATAATCATTGCCCGGTCTGTGGTATGAAAACGGAAGCGGATGTTCCTTCTGTGGAGTACCACAAAATGTATTTTCATTTCTGTTCTGAACAGTGTCGGGAAACATTTGTTGCCCATCCGGTTCTCTATAGTACTAAAGTTGGAAAGCAACGAAATGAAATTCTTAAACGACGAACCATGCGCCTGGCCGAACCAGTGAATGACGAGCTGGCGGAGCTGATTATTCCCTATTTGACAGCGGTGATGGGTGTGCAGGAGGTGGTTGTTGAGAGTGACAAAGTAAACATTACCTATGATTTGTTACAGGTGACGGAGAGTCAGATCGAAAAAATGTTGCATGAGATCGGTCTGCAGCTTGGCGGCAGTTGGTTGGAGATTCTACGCCGTGGCTGGGTACACAATAGCGAAGAGATCGAACTGGAAAATTTGGCGGCACCACCTGCGCCACATTATAACCACACACCACCACAGTCCTGACGGAGGTAATAGAGATGGACTATCGAAAAGTGACCGCGATTATCCGGCGCGATGTACTGGAAAAAGTGGAGCGAAAATTACAAGAGATGGGGGTGCAGGGAATTAGTGTCACCAAGGTCAAGGGCTATGGCGAATATGTAGATTTTTATTCCAGAGACTGGATGGTAAACCACGCTAGGATCGAGATATTCACGCATGAAATAAATGCTGATGCCATTGCTCAGGCTATCATGGAGGCGGCTCACATGGGTTTGAAAGGTGATGGCATTGTTGCGGTATTGCCCGTGGAGAAACTCTACCGAATCCGCACACGTGCGCTAGCGGAAAGTGACGAAATTTAATATCTCTATAATCTATAAAGGAACATTCTAATGCCTGAAATTATACCTAATTTTCATCCCATTTTTGTCCATTTCACGGTGGCATTGTTGTCACTGTCTGTGGGGCTTTTTGTTATCACACCGTTCATAAAGTCGCCCCTTAAGGAACAATGGCAAACCGTTGCTTATTGGTCATTGTGGTTTGGCGCGGGTATTACGGTTATCACCGGTTTTGCTGGGCTTGATGCCTATAATACCGTGGCTCACGATACTCCATCACACCTGGCAATGACCGAGCATCGCAACTGGGCCATCGTTGCTATTGTGTTGTTCCTTGCGTTAGCTGCTTGGTCCATCATCTGGGTGCGCAAGAGCAGAGACTTAGGTATTGCCTTTGTGATTTCCATGGTCATCGCAGGCGGAGTATTAGCCTCTACCGCGTGGCATGGTGGTGAGCTGGTTTATCGCTATGGTTTGGGCGTGATGTCATTACCTAAGGCGGAAGGTGAAGGTCATAGCCATAGCGGCGGCGGTGGTCACGATCATGCTGATAATAACAGTAAAGCTGGTAGTAACCATGACGAAACGAGTGATATGGAGATGGATTTTGATGGCATGGACGAGACCATGAGTGATGATGGTCATGCGCATTAACGAGCGCGGGTTTAGCATAAACGAAGTTTTCACTGTTGTGCTGATAATTATGAGTGTAAACGCAGGAGGTAGTGATGCCACATGAGATTATGGATACGATGCATGATGTAGGAATGCCGGGTAGTCATCATTGGTTGTTTTGGGTGATTGTGGTAGCAGGGTTTGCGTTATTGTTATTTTTGGTTTGGAGGTTTGCTATACGCAGTAAACGCTCTGAATAAAAATATTCAAAAAAAGATTGACCTGGGTGTAGCGCCTAGGTTTTACGCTTAGGAACATGAAACGATACAAGAATGATAAGTGATCAACATGTTAACAGTCAGCGAGCTATCAAAAGCAGCACAAACTACAGCGGACACAATTCGTCACTATACACGTATTGGCTTGTTAACGCCATTGCGTGACCCTAGTAATGATTACCGGCTTTTTAGCGATACGGACATTAAGAGAGTGAAATTTATCCTTCGTGCCAAAGGACTTGGTTTTACCCTGAGCGATATTAAAATAATTTTTAAACATAGCAATGATGGACAGTCACCCTGTCCGGCGGTAAGAGATATTATTCGACAGCGCATCGATGAAAACAGGAGTCGGTTGGCTGAGCTCAATGCACTGCAGCAACGAATGGATAAAGCCCTGGATAAGTGGAAATCGATGCCGGACGGCGAACCTAATGGGGAAGCGATCTGTCATTTGATTGAATCGATCGTATGATGTTGTGGAAGTTAAAAAAGGAGACATAATGTGAAAAACAAATTACTTACGGTAGCGACAGTGGTTCTTTTTGTACTAACTAATATCGCCATAGCAGATAAAGATCATCATAAGGAAGATGATTTACCTAAATCTGCGCCCTGTATGATGATGTCGGGTGGAATGCCGATGATGAATATGAAAAAAATGCAAGAACACATGGCCAAGATGCAACAAACCATGGAGCGGATACGCAGTACTGAAAATGTTAAACAGCGACAAGAACTCATGCAGCAACATATGAAAGAGATGCACCAAGGCATGGGAATGATGAAGGGCATGATGTCAGGTTCGGTCGGTGAGAAACAGATGCACAACAAAATGCCGGGACAGATGAATGGTAAAGCGATGCCGGAAAAAATGACTGAGCGTATGCAGATGATGGATATGGCGGACAGTAAGGCTATGAGAGACTGTCACCGTATGATGGAACAGCGGATGGACATGATGCAGGGCATGATGAGTCAGATGACGGAGCATATGATGCGGCAACAAAAAATGGATATGGAAATGAAGTAAAGTCTTAGATATACCCGTGGTGTTTGAGATATAGGTTTTTAGTGCGCGCCATATGGCCGTAAGTAGAATACCAACAGTTAAGGGAGCGACTATGAATACCGATCCAGTCTGCGGTATGGAAGTGGGAGAAAAGGGGAGTCATCACGCGGATCACGATGGCCAGACATACCACTTTTGTAGTGAGAGTTGTCAGCACAAGTTCGAGGCTGATCCCACGCAATATGTGCAAAGTGAAGCTATCCCGAATGAATCTATCCCGGAACCGGAAAAAAAATCGCATAGCTGCTGTGGTGGCAAGCACCATGGCCATCAAGAGTCGACTGCTGCAAACCAGGTAGTTGATGAGTCGGCGATCTACACCTGCCCCATGCATCCTGAAATCGAACAGCAAGGGCCAGGTAGTTGTCCCAAATGTGGTATGGCACTGGAACCAAAAGGGGTTCCCTTGATTGCGACCAAAACCCAATACACCTGCCCTATGCATCCCGAAATCATCCAGGATAATCCCGGTAGTTGCCCTAAATGCGGTATGGCATTAGAGGCGATGACTGTCGAGATGGAGGATGATAGTAGTGAACTCGACTACATGAGCAAACGTTTCTGGGTTAGTGCGATATTAGCAATTCCGGTGTTATTCAGCGCGATGGCCGCTGAGTTCTGGCCGGAAGCGATGGCCGAAGTGATCGACCCCAGCCTGCGCCAGTGGCTTGAAATGATCGTGTCAGCACCCGTGATCATCTGGGGTGGCTGGATATTTTACGTACGTGCGGTGCAGTCGGTGGTCACCCTCAATCTGAATATGTTTACCCTGATCGGACTCGGCGTATCGGTTGCGTTTACTTACAGCGTGATCGCAACCCTCTTCCCCGGCATTTTTCCGCCCGAGGTTTTCAACGATGTCGGCGTGGTGCCAGTCTATTTCGAGGCGGCTGCGGTGATCACCGCACTGATTCTACTCGGCCAAGTTTTGGAGCTGCGCGCGCGTAGTCAAACCAATGCTGCGATCAAGCTATTACTGGGGCTGGCACCCAAAACCGCACGTATCGTGCGTGAAGATGGCACTGAAGAAGACATACCCATGGAGCATGTGCAGGTCGGGGATACGCTACGCGTGCGACCCGGCGAAAAAATTCCGGTGGATGGCCGCGCGATCGAAGGCGAAAGCAATGTTGATGAATCCATGGTCACTGGTGAGCCGCTGCCCGTCGCCAAATCAGCGGGCGAGCGTTTGATCGGGGCCACAGTTAACGGTACGGGCAGCTTGCTGATGCGCGCCGAGAAAATCGGTGCAGATACCTTGTTATCTCAAATCGTCAATATGGTGGCCGAAGCGCAGCGTTCGCGGGCGCCGATTCAACGCCTGGTCGATCTGGTTTCGGGCTATTTTGTCCCGGTCGTGGTCATCATCGCAGTGATTACCTTTATTGTTTGGAGTGTGTGGGGGCCAGAACCCGCCATCGCTTACGCGGTGATTAATGCGGTCGCCGTATTGATCATCGCCTGCCCCTGTGCACTGGGGTTGGCCACTCCGATGTCCATCATGGTGGGTACGGGCAAAGGGGCGATGATGGGCGTGTTATTCAAAAATGCGGAGTCGCTGGAAGTATTGCGCAAAGTAGACACACTCGTCGTGGATAAAACCGGCACCCTCACCGAAGGCAAACCAAAATTGGTTGCGGTCTTTGCCAATCAGGAGTTTACCGAAAACGATAACCTGCGTCTCGCCGCCAGCCTGGAACGCGCTAGCGAACATCCACTCGCAGAGGCCATTGTGCAGGGTGCACAAGAGCGCGGCGTGGCGCTCATTCAGGCTGAAGATTTTCAGTCGGTCACCGGTATGGGGGTGACCGGCATTGTTGATGGCCACAACGTGGCCTTGGGCAATCTTAAATTACTGCAAAGCCTGGACATCGAAGCCGGTGATTTACCGCAGCAAGCAGATAGCCAACGCGCTGAAGGCCAGACCGTGATGTTACTCGCGATAGATGGAAAAGCGGCCGGACTCATTGGCGTCGCCGATCCCATTAAAGAAACCACGCCGGAAGCAATTCGTGACCTGCATGCAGAAGGAATTCGGGTGGTCATGTTAACCGGTGATAGTCGCAAAACAGCCGAAGCCGTGGCCGCCAAGCTCGATATCGACCAGGTACAGGCTGAAGTTCTGCCTGAGCAAAAAGCGGACGTGGTTAAACAGCTTCAGGCCGAAGGTCATATTGTTGCCATGGCCGGTGACGGCATTAACGATGCGCCCGCTTTAGCCCAGGCACATGTCGGTGTGGCGATGGGTACGGGTACCGACGTGGCGATGGAGAGTGCGGGCGTGACGCTAGTCAAGGGTGACCTGCGTGGCATCGTGCGTGCGCGTCGCTTGAGTCGTGCCACCATGCGCAACATCCGTCAAAACCTGTTTTTTGCGTTTATCTATAACGCCGCCGGAGTCCCGGTTGCTGCCGGATTGCTCTATCCAGTATTTGGCATTCTGTTGTCACCTATTATTGCGGCCGCCGCCATGAGTTTTAGTTCGGTATCAGTGATCACCAATGCGCTTAGATTGAAACGAGCGAATGTCTAGAAGGAGAATTAAACCATGCACGGGGCTAATGAATATGCTTACGGGATGTGGGTGGTGGCCGCGTTTAATATTGGCATCTTCCTGTTTTTCATGTTGAGTTTCCTCAAACCACGCGGTGGTCAGGAGTGGCGAAGCATGGGAGTGGTGACTGCGTTTCTGGCCGCGCTATTTGCTGAAATGTATGGATATCCATTGACGATTTATTTGTTATCCGGTTGGTTAGGTGATGCCTATCCGGTGTTGCAACCGTTTAGTCATAAATACGGTCATCTCTGGGTAGTGGTGTTTGGTGGTTCTACGTTGGCGTGGGCGATGGTGATGGGCTTGAGTCTGGTATTTATGCTCATGGGCTATATGCTACTTTCAAAAGGTTGGACCCAGATTCACGGGGCGCGTGGCGGTCTGGTTTCTGATGGCATCTATGCTTACGCACGCCATCCGCAATATACCGGCCTGTTCCTGGTCATTATCGGTTTTCTGGTGCAGTGGCCAACATTACTCACCGCTTTAATGGCGCCTATTATGCTCTATGCCTATGTACATTTGGCCAGAGTTGAAGAGCGGCGTGCCGAAGCAGAGTTCGGCGAGGCATACAACGAGTACGTGCGTAAAACGCCGGCTTTTTTTCCTCCACTTAAGCAGTGGAAGGCATTTTTAACCGTAGATGTAGGTGATTAGGAGGTGAGTGCATGAGTGGTTTAGGGTCGTTACTTTTTTTTGCCATTTTATTTTATCTCATGATGCGCTTTGGCTGTGGAGCACATATGATCCACGGCCATGGCAAACATAGTCAGCCGCAGAAAAAAAGCAAAGAGGGTAAATATATCGATCCTGTTTGTGATATGGAAGTTGATGCAGATCAGGCTTATAGCATGATGCATGAAGGTGAGCTTTATCGATTTTGTACGCGCAGCTGTCTGAGTAAATTTGATACTGATCCTGGGCATTATATGAATAAAAAACCTGGAGAAGAACATGTCATGTAATCATCATCAACAGGGAATTTCATTGCTCGGCGTAGGCCATGCGACCAGCTTGTTATTGGCGATTAGCTTTGTGTTATGCGTTGCTTTTGATTTGCTTCTGCCGGAGCATGCCATGTACGAAGCTTGGCAAAAACTGCTGCCGGGTTTTGAGTGGATCAGTTGGAAAAGTTTTTTCCTAGGCGTGATTGAAGCCTATGGTTACGGTTGGTTCTTTGCGTTGATCTGGGTGCCAATCTACAATTTCGTCGTACTTCGAGCAGGACAACAAAATTCGGAGTAAAACATGATAGCTAAGGATAAGACACGAGCCCCTATAGTGGAGCATCGATGGAAAAAACGCCGCCAAATAGTATTGGATGTGGTTGTCCGGGATCGCACTGGTTTGAGCTTACGAGGTACGGGCCGTGATATTTCCAACCATGGCATGTTTATTCGAGTCCCACCACAAGCGGTATCGGCAAACAAGGTGGTAGAAATTGAGTTTCCCAACTGTGCTTGCGTGCGTGGCTGGGTAATGCATACCACCGATGAAGGCATAGGAATTATGTTTCATTCAGTGGGCAATACAGAGCAAGATTTTCTCAGGCAATTGCTGGCGGAAAAACCGGTAACGAAATAAAGAAAAAGGAAAATAAGGATGGATAAAAAATGTATCTGCCAAGAAACTCAACGCCATTTTCTTAATCAGGCGTTTGACAGCTTAACCTTAAAAGACTCGCAGCAGGAATTATTGCTCTCGTCATTTCGCGAAACGCGGATTACGGTGCCCGTAACCTTATACCATAACGGTGAAAATACATTGCATACCTTTCAAGGTTATCGGGTGCAGCATAATCATTCACGCGGACCGTTTAAAGGTGGCTTACGTTTTCACCCGGATGTCAATATGGGGGAGATACAGGCGCTGGCCCAACTGATGACCTGGAAGACAGCCTTAGTAGATATTCCTTTTGGTGGCGCTAAAGGTGGTATCGCCGTTGATCCCCGAAAGTTAAGTGAGTCCGAGTTGGAAGAACTTTCCAGACGTTTCTGTCAAAAGATGGCTCCGATCATTGGTGTGCATAAAGATATTCCCGCGCCGGATATCGGTACCAATCCCCAAGTGATGGCGTGGATGCTGGATGAATACAGCAAAACCCACGGTTACCGAACAGCGATTGTTACGGGTAAACCGATAGCGCTAGGAGGCAGTGCTGGGCGCTTGGAAGCAACGGGTTATGGGGTCGCCCATCTTGCCCATAAGGCAGCGACTGCGCTGTCATTGGTTCCTGAACATAGCAAGGTTGTGATCCAAGGTTTTGGTAACGTAGGTTCCCATACTGCGATTGGCTTAGCGAACAAGGGTTACAAAATCATTGGACTCTCTGATGTCAATGGTGGCGTGATGAATACAGCGGGTATTTCTATCGATCAGGCCTTAGCACAGATAACCGAGCAAGGAACATTAACCGGACTGGCTGGCACTTCGCCTATTAGCAATGCCGACTTGCTTGAACTCTCGTGTGATATTTTGGTTCCCGCTGCACTGGAAGCGACCATTACCTGTGATAACGCTGATGCGATTCAAGCTCAGCTGATTGTAGAAGCCGCTAATATGCCCATCACTCATCGTGCAGATGATCAGTTGAAGCAACGGGGTGTTGTGGTGGTGCCAGACTTGTTGGCCAATGTAGGTGGTGTATTGGCTTCTTATTATGAATGGGTGCAAAACCTCCAGCAGTTTCCATGGGAGCGTGACACGGTATTGAGTCGTTTAGAAAACCGACTTTCCAGTACTTATGAAACGGTGAGTATTTTGGCGCAGGAAAAAAAAATCGACCTGCGTGCTGCGGCCTATGAACTTGCAATCCAGCGGGTCGAGCAGGCTATTCGGTTACGTGGGTTTTGAACCTAAATCTCAATCGCTACGGATATATACCTATATTGGATAAAGGTTCATTAATTAAGGAGTGTCATATGTCAATCATTAAAGTTTGTAAAAAATCACTGCTCGTAGCGCTGTTTTCTGGTCTGGCCTTGCCCTTATTTGCGAGCGAGCTTACGGATGCGCAAGCACTGTTTAAAAAGAATTGTTCTTTTTGTCATGCGATTGATAAAAAGAAACTTGGACCAGCCGTTAATGCGATGAATAAAAAAGCAGATTTTTTACGTGAAACGATCGCCAAGGGGAGGAAGTCTATGCCCGCCTATGCAAAAAAATTGACGAGTCAAGAGATTGATATGTTAGTTGAATATTTACTGAAACAGCAGTAAAACGCGATGACATCAGAGCGCTGTAAAAATAGTAAACTCATTAGGGGAGTCTGGCGATGTTTTCTCGATGGCAAACCAGAATATTTGGTGCGTCACTATTGGTGGGCTTATCTCTGGCACTGGGGGGTATGGTTTTTTGATCACCAGGCAATTATTAATATGATTTTGTTCGGTCAATATCGCACACTTTCTCAGCGTGCCTTACACGCTTGCATGCAGGATAGGCCCGTAGGCCGATTGTTACAGCTCACTTGTGCCTATGGAAGCATGACACCCTCATTGCTCAAGGCAATGGATGATGAGCTTTATCTCATGGATGTCGCAGAAATACAGTTGAGTGCGACGCGTAAAAAATTGACTGATACACAGCAAAAACGCCTGCTTTCAGTACAAATGAATGCTGAGTTTCTGGCTTATAAGGAGAATGCATTTGCCACGGTTCTGATTTTTTTTCTATTACATGAGTTACCACCTGCTGCACGAGCACGTAGCATCAGTGAAGCCATTCGGGTGTTACAACCCGGCGGCCGTTTTGTTATCACCGAGTATGCTGCTAGACCGGAAAAAAACCTGCTTTGGCGATTCTGGGCCACGCGTATTATGTTGCAATGGCTAGAACCGTTTTTAGCCAGTTTTTGGCAGATGGATTTGGCGGAAGTATTGTACGAACATGCACAGCAACAGGGAAAGTCGATTCGGCAAGTGGATGAGTTTCACTGCTTTTCCGGTTTTTATCGTGTTGCTATTTTTGAATTGGATGGATCACCAAGCTCCTCCTCAGCAAATCCCTCCCTCCCAGGGACTTGACGGTGGTTCATCCTTCTTTAAAGGGAAGACTTAGGCGTTCTTGCTTCGTCGTTGAAAAAATGTTCTTAAAACAGGGTATAAAGAGAACAGGAGTCGGAGGGTGTGTTCTGAAGGCGGATTTTAGGTTGCAGCAATAACAATTGGAGTCATAAATAATGGATAAAAAAAAGCACATCGAAACATGCCCTGTCGTGATACCGCGACGTTTTTACGATTGTACCCTGAATGAGAAGCTTTTATACACTTCGTTTTTATTGCTTGCGGGACTCGCTTATCTGATGGCCTTGGCTTATCTCTATACAAGTTACAATGGTATTGATGGTGAGCCGGGATTATCCGTAGAAGATGTCGCCGAAAATTATTATGGCAATCGTAGTGGTACCCGTTTGGAATCTGCACTGCGAGGTCCAATGGCGGGCTATATCGAGACTGAACAGCGTAACCATATCGTTGAGTGGCTGAAATCAGGTGCGCCTGAAGCCGATTATACACGCCTCATAAAACCCATACTTGCAGAGCGTTGTGTGGTTTGTCACAGCCCCAGTTCTGGTCTGCAAATCCCCGATTTATCGAATTATACAGGGGTTAAGCAAGTGGCTAATGTCGATACCGGTGTTTCGTTGCACAGCCTGATGAAGGTGTCGCATATTCACCTGTTTGGCATTGCATTAGTGGCGCTGGCGATTGGCCTCGTGTTTCGCTTTGCACTACTGCCTACATGGTTTCAATATACTTTAACCTTGTCGCCGTTTGTCGCTATTTTTACCGATATTGCTGCGTGGTTTCTGACTAAATGGGATCCGATTTACGCTTATACGGTGATCATTGCTGGGGCTGTGCTCGGTTTGTCGTGGGCGCTGCAAATTCTTATTTCACTGTATCAAATTTGGTTTTTACGTTGCCGTGCAGATTAGCTCTATAACAACGCTTAATTCGCAGTAGGTCAGTCTGTTCTCAGGCAAGCTCTTAGGAGCTTGTTCTTAAGCATTTTGCAGTCAACACATCATGAGGAGACGGTAAGCCATGGTCATGGGAACTAAAGTGGATGTTGCTTTACATGATATCCGATTACACGGTCGAGGCGGTCAAGGCACGGTCTCCGCCGCTGCATTGCTGGCACTGGCTGCATTTGAAGATGGCTTTGAAAGTCAGGCGTTTCCGAAGTTTGGCTCCGAACGGCGCGGGGCACCTGTCGAGGCTTATGTACGGGTTAGCCGTTCGCCGATTCGTGCGCATAATCAGGTGTATACCCCGGATGCGGTGGTGATTCAGGATGCGGGTTTATTGCGTTCTGAGCCACTGCTACGTGGCTTAAAAAGAGGTGGTTTGGTTATCTTGAATGGTGAGCAGTCCGTCAATAGTGAGCTCGATGATTTTCGCTGGGTTTGCCTGCCTGCGAGCCAGATTAGCGAGCGCCATATTGGTCGGCCTCTGCCTAATACTGTGTTGTTAGGCGCATTGGCAGCGGCGACGCAGTGGGTAAACCTAACCGCCTTGGAAAAGGCGGTTGCCAACCACTTATCGAAAAAAGGTGAAGCGATGGTAAAGGCCAATATCGAAGCCCTGCGGGCAGGTTATACCGGTGGTTTAACGGTGCTAAAAGAAGGTGTATCTGCATGAAAAAATTACTGGAAGGATCACAAGCCGTGGCTGCAGCGGTGCGCCTGTGTCGACCCCAAGTGGTGGCGGCTTATCCCATCACTCCACAGACGCACATCATTGAACGGCTGGCGCAGGACGTGGCTAACGGTGAACTGGATGCTGAGTTCATTAATGCCGAGAGCGAGTTTGGTGCGGCGTCCATTGTATTGGGTGCCGTCGCTGCCGGAGCACGTGCATTTACCGCGACCGCCTCGCAAGGCTTGTTATTAATGATCGAGGTGCTTTATAACATCGCTGGTTTACGCCTGCCGGTAGTCATGGTCTGTGCCAACCGAGCAGTCGGTGCACCGATCAATATTTGCAGCGATCATCAAGACAGTATGGCCTTACGTGATGCGGGTTGGATTCAGCTTTATGTAGAGAGTAATCAGGAAGCCGTGGATACCTTA
>Ga0256830_1000294_pt1 | contig 44089 bp, 48 predicted proteins | sample 128326metaG_FD_190537 | JGI IMG/M metagenome (GOLD analysis project Ga0256830, IMG submission 190537) | Hydrothermal vent microbial communities from Lau Basin, Pacific Ocean - 128-326 | ecosystem: Environmental > Aquatic > Marine > Hydrothermal vents | place: Pacific Ocean: Lau Basin | collected...
CGAAAACTGCATACATGGTTCATCAGAATCCCTACGAGCAGATAACATGCCTGAAAGTTATTGAAGAGCTTGTTTTTCCATCAATTCAGTCAGGAAGAAGCTTCAATGAGGCCAGAAAAGATGCCATGGCTCTCGCAGAGGAGTTCAGGATTGATCACCTGCTTGAAAGACCCACGTACCGGCTTTCTCTTGGAGAGTTGCAGATTGTACAGATTCTTGCAGGAATTGCAGCAGGAAGAAAAGCTCTTCTTCTTGACGAACCCTTTGCCCATCTGAGCAGGAGAAATGCTTTCAAGCTGATAAAAATTCTGAAAGACACTTTCTGCGTTGTTTCAGATCACAGAATCGAGTTCATGAAGCATTTTCCTGAGGTCATTGATCTTGGCATTGAGCATCCTGAGGGTGGGAGTGTTGAATCAGAAATTGGAGATGCTGTTTTTGAGGGAGAGATTTTGCTGAAAGAGAATGAGATAGTTGCGATAACAGGCGATAATGGTGCTGGAAAAACAGTGATGCTGAAGAGAATGGCAGAAGAGATGAGAAGACAGAAGCTTGATTTTGGAATCTCACTGCAGAACCCGAACTACTCCCTGACAGAAAGAACTGTTTTTGAGGAAATTAGAGATGAGAGAACAATCAGAGAGTTTCAGCTTCAAATGCTTAAGGAGAGGCATCCCCACTCTCTCAGCTATGGTCAGGCGAAAAGGGTCAGCATTGCCAAGGCATTCAGACACAGCATAGTTCTCCTCGATGAGCCAACGGCAGGTCAGGATGTTGCATTCAGGGAGAGGCTATTGAAGATCATCAGAAGAAGCAGGAAAACCGCAGTAATAGCAACCCACGACGAAAATCTTGCAGAGAAGTGTGACAGGGTGATAGAGCTTTGATTCTCAGGAACATATCTTACGGGCTGCAGGAGGGAGATCTTGAGGGGAGGTGTGCGCTGTTGTCAGCTCTCTTTCTTTCAATTTCAGTCCATCTATCAGGTTTCAGCCCTTTCATCTCTTCTGCCGTCATACTCATCTCCAGCCTTGCATCAAGGGGAAGAAATCTCAGACTTGTGGCTGGATTTTTCCCATTTTTCGCTCTGATAATTCTTTCAGGGCTCTTTTTCAGCTTTGAGTACTCTCTCATCTCAGCCCTTGCCTTTGCTGCCATAATCTCATCGGGAGCCATAATCTTCTCATCCAGAGTTTCTGAGATTGCTGGAGCACTGATCTACTTCAGAGTTCCTGAGAGATCTGTCAGCCTGATTCAGCTTGGGCTCAGCATAATGCCCGTTCTTGTCAGAGACCTGCAGGAGATAATGTTTGTCATGGATGAAAGCGGGCTGAGAAAGTACGAAAAGGTGCTGAAGGCATTCATCTCCACCGCAGTTCTGAGGGCTTTGAGCCTGTCTGAATCACTCTACTCAAAGAATTACAGTGGCAGGAGTGTTTTTCAGGTGAGATATGCTGAGAAAAAGGACATCATGCTTCTTTCAGTATCATTTCTTTTATTTCTGTCCACAGCTCTTTCAGGTCTTCTTCATCTGCCGATCTGAAGTATTTTCCATTTCTCTTTTCCAGAATGCCCTTATCTCTGAGGAAGTCAACCTGGGCTATTGTTTCGGTCATTATCAGAAAGACCTGCCTGTTTCTGCCAAAAAGGGAGGTTGCGATTTCAAAGGAATTCTTTCCATCTGCATGCCTGAAAACCTCAAAGCTCCTCTCCTCAAAGCTCTCAAGGTACTCCCTGATGATTTCTCTGTGCGATCTTCTGATCTCCCTGTGACCGGGGAAAACCCTTTTGATTTCAAGTGAGTAAAGCTTCTTCAGCGTTTCAATGTAGAGATCAATAACCTGCAAGCGCTCATTGTCATTGATGGGCTCTATTACGGGGTTTGGAGTTATGCCATCCAGCATTATATCTCCCGAAAACAGAGTCCGGGATTCTTCATGATACAGAGCTATGTGGCCGTAGGAGTGCCCGGGAACATGCAGAATCTGCAAAACGTCATCTCCAGCCCTTATTTTGTCTCCAATTTTTCCGCATTTGTTGCATGGCAGAACGAGTCCCTTGTATGTCTCCTTGACCCTCTCCTCCATCAGCCGGGCAAGCCTTAGGGGCATTCCCTCGCTGATGAAGTGAGCATAGACGAGCCTGAAGTAACTCTCCTCAGCATCTGAAAGCTTCCAGCAGGAGTTTTCATGGGCAAGCACATTGCTGAACAGATACGCTGAGCCAAAGTGATCTGCATGGGGATGCGAGATTACAAGCTTTGCAGAATCAAAATCAAGTCCTGAATTTCTGAGTGAGTTTTCAAGGGCCTCTACAGACTGGGGGAGATTTATTCCGGAATCGAACACAACTTCATCGTTTATTATGTAAACATTTGTGTCTCCGGCAGGATAAGGATTGAAAACCCTTGCAATTTCGACCTTCATCTCAGGAAACTTTTTAACTTGATTTATTAACATTACCTCCATGGCACTCTCATCCCTCAAGGAAGTCGTCAGAAAAATCGCAAGATCGCCTACAATTGACAAGCATCTTGTTGATGAGGCTGTTAAGGACATTCAGAGGGCTTTAATCAGAGCCGATGTTAATGTTAGACAGGTCAAGGAGATAACCGATGCCATAAAGAAAAGGGCATTGAGCGAGGAGCCATTGAAGAGCCTGAATCCAAGAGAACACATAATCAGAATTGTTTATGAGGAACTGCTGAAAGGTGTTGGAGAGGGGCTTGAGATCCCCCTTGAGAAGGCAAAAATAATGCTTGTTGGATTGCAGGGGAGCGGTAAAACAACAACAACAGCAAAGCTTGCCAAGTATTTCAAGGACAGGGGAATGAAGACTGCTGTAATAGCTGCCGATACATGGAGACCCGCTGCTTATGAGCAATTAAAACAGCTTGCAGAAAGCATTGATGTGGGATTTTACGGCAGGAAAGATGAGAAAGATGCGGTGAAAATAGTCAAAAAGGGTCTGGAAGAATTGAAGGACTACGACATGATCATAATAGACACTGCAGGAAGACATGCGCTTGAGGATGATCTCATCAAGGAGATGATCGAGATTGAAAAAGCTGCAAAACCCGATTACAAGTTTTTGGTGCTTGACGCAGCCATAGGACAGCTTGCATCAAAACAGGCTAAGGCATTCAGCGATGCAATTGGAATAGATGGAATAGTCATCACCAAATTCGATGGAACAGCAAAGGGTGGTGGAGCGTTATCTGCTGCAAGACTCATTCAGATTCCCATTGCATTCATTGGCTCAGGAGAGAAGATTGAGGACCTCGACAGATTTGATCCTGCAGGATTCATTTCAAGACTTCTCGGAATGGGAGACATAAAGACCCTCCTTGAAAAAATCGAGAGAATAACTCAGGAGGAGGAGCTTGATCCCGAGAAGTTCCTGAAAGGAGAATTCACATTGAAGGATGTTTACAAGCAGATCGAGGCAATGGGCAAGATGGGGCCGATAAGGAAGATTTTCGAGATGCTTCCCCTCGGAATGAGCATGAAGGTCGATGACGAGGCAATGGACATGACTCAGGAAAAGATGAGGAGATTCCTTGTAATAATGGACTCAATGACTGAAGAAGAGATGATGAATCCGAAGATAATAGATGGCTCGAGGATAAGAAGGATTGCAATAGGAAGCGGAACATCACCGCAGGAGGTTAAGGAGCTGCTCAAATACTACAACACCATGAAAAGTCTTATGAAGAAAATGAAGAGGGGCAGACTGCCGGTAAAGGGGATGAAGATGGGTTTCTGATCTCTTTTTTGAGTTTTGATTTTTTGACTCGATGGTGGATTGAAAAAGGGTTTTAACTTTGGTTTTCGGAAAAGTCAGGAGTGTCCTGTTTTTAAAGCAAGATGGCAATTTTTTATTTTTCCTCTGCGTTAATCTCTGTTGTGAACGGGAAAAGTCTGAATATTTTTTGTTGTGTATTTGATTTGAAAGTTTAAGGAAAAGATTGCGGAGATTGGAGTTAACAGAAAATTTAACACGCTAACCTTTATTTGTAAAATAATAAGGAGGGAGGAAAATGAGCAGAAATAGAGAACCCATAAGTGATGAAAATGCGAAAACTCTCATAAATGAACATCTGAAAAAAAGAAACTAAAGGAACTTGTAGGTGATGAAATAATAAAAATCCTGAGCAAGCACAAAGAAGAGCTGGGAAAGAAGTATAAAATTAAGGAGATAAGGATTTTTGGCTCTTATGTAAAAGAAGAACAAAAGAGTCAAGCGACATAGACATGATAGTGGATTTCGAAGAAATTCCCACATTTGTCGAATTGATGAAGATTCAGGAGGAGTTGGAGTGACTTCTGGGTGTGAAAGTTGATCTTCTTACCGAGGAAAGCATAAGCCCGTTTATAAAGCCGTACATAAAAGAGGTTGTAATAATATGAAACTCCCAAAGCCTTATCCTGAACACATCTTGCAGGAAATTCCTATGCTAAAAGAACAGGTTAAGGAAATTATGAAAAAAGAGGGGTGGCGATAAACTTTGAAAACCTGTCAAAGACTTGGAAAGTTGTGAGATTGGGAATGATGGCGGATTTTGGGGGCTTTTGAAAGGACTTCATACATCCGCCTAACGTTTTGCAAAATTGTAAATGCAAAATTGTAAATAGTATGGCCATAAATACACGGGTAAAGAGATGAACAAACATGAAGCTACCAGAATCTGAAAACCTGAACCTGTGGCTGTTTTTTGTAACTGCGTTTACCTGGTCATGGTTGTTCTGGATGCCTGAAGTTTTATGGGACTACCGCCTGTATCTTGCTCCGTTCGGTCCTACTGTGGCTGCCTTCCTTCTTACGTACAAAAACGAAGGAATGAATGGGGCAAGAGATCTGCTGAAAAGAGGTCTGGATTTTCGGTTCAGAAAAATCTGGCTTCTTCCAATATTTCTACTGATGCCCGCTATTGTAGGGCTTTCTTTTCTGCTTTCTGTTCTCACTGGCGAGCCTGTGCCTGAGATTGCAGTTTTATCTCAACCATGGGTTATCATACCAGCATTCTTCTACATTTTCTTTCTCGGCGGCCCTGTGGAGGAGGAATTCGGTTGGAGAGGCTATGCTCTCGATAGGCTGCAAGCGAATTTTAATGCCCTTGTGTCCAGCGTGATAATTGGAATTATGTGGGGAATCTGGCATCTTCCCCTGTTCTTCATGCCCAGACAGGAAATGTACTATAACGTGCCGATCTGGGGCTTCATTCTCGGCACAGTTCTTTTCTCGATAATGTTTACATGGGTCTATAACAACACGGGTGGAAGCATCCTGGCTGTCCTTCTTCTTCATACAACAGGCAATCTGTCACACTTCATTTTTCCAGTTACCGCAACCAGATTCGGCGGGCTCTACTCACTTGTATTGAACGCAGTTGCTGTGATAATTGTCTTGATAGTATGGGGTCATAAGAGAATGGTTCGTGAGCAACATATTAAAACAACTTTGCCTAATCGCAATACGTCAGGTGAAATGCTTAGGAGGTAGAAATGATGGAGGAACAGATTCATCCAGTGCCAATGAGCATGAAGGGTAAGATGATGGTGGCATTAATGGTGTTAGGGCTTTTAAGCATGTGGATATTTGCAATCTATGCATACCTCACTCTTCCCCAAGAAGTTCCAGCTCACTTTGGATTCAGCGGAGAGCCAACAAGATACGGAGATAAATCCACATTCCTTATTCTTCCTGCAGCATTTAGCATCGGTCCAGCAATCTTTCTTTTGCTGGCGAAATACAGATTCACCCTGATAAACAGACATCCCTACCTGATAAATCTTCCTGCATTCTTCGCCCATATCTCAAAAATACCAAAAGGGAGAAGGGGTTTGTGGGTGAACAGGTATTTTGAGGTTATGCTAAGCTTGGGTGTTGTTCTTACATTTTCTTTGCTGGTGATGGAGATTGGAATATTTCTGGGTGAAATTTACGGAAAGTTACCAGCTTGGCTTATGCCATTTTCGCTTACGATGCTTGTCTGGCTTATTCTGCCTTTCCTGTTCTATTTAAGAAAGATGAATCTGGAGTTAAAAGAGGAGATAAAACATGTGTCAAAATGAAAACACTTTGCCTGACATCAAATATGTTTAAGGTGTTTCCATCCTTGCTCTCAGGGGATCACTTAACAGGTGGATAATTGCTTCGATCCGTCCAAACTGACTCACCCCGTCAACTTTACACGCCCATAACGCGTTGTCGAGTGCAATAAAAGAGAGTCTTGAGGACAATGATCGATATGCTATCACTTTCAAGAGGGCATTTGGAAGAACATCAGCCCCCTCTCTTTACCATTACAGAGATGGACCGATTGAAACCGCAGAGAATATGGATGAGGTTGTTTTTGGTCTGAGTTTCCCAGCAGTTTCAGGATTATCATTAATTACTGAAGTGGCAGGATGTCGGTTTCACCATGTATGTGGAATGATGCATTTCAGGAGTAAATGGCAGGAGGTTGGCAGATAAGCATTGGAAGCAAACATTTTTCCATCATTGCCTCACATCTTAGGAGAAAATGTGATATTCTGAACAGCCCACTCCATTTCCATGGATGAGTTTGATGATCTGGATCTGCTTGAGGATGTTGAGAGTCTTGAGGTTCAGGGTGAAAAAGAAGCCCATGAAGAATATCCCGCAACAATCGTGCTTGTTGAGGAGCACAAGACTATTAAAAAAGCCATTGACATTCTTGTGAATTCTGTGAAAAATAAAGTCCAGGATGAAAGTCTCTATCTCAATCTTGCAAGGTTTTTTTCAGAGTATGCTGATGCAATACATCACGGTAAGGAGGAGAAAATTCTTTTTGAATATCTGAAAAAGAAAAAAGTTCCCGAACACGTTCTTGAAATTGTAAGGGAACTTGAAAATGACCACGTTAGGGGAAGGGAGCTTGTTGAAAAGATCAGAGAGAATGCTTCTGATGTGGAGTCAATGGGTGATTACGCCTTGGCCTATGCTTCAATGCTGAGGGATCACATACTCAAAGAGGATGAAGGACTGTTTGAAGCCATGCACCCCTATCTGCCAGTGGAAGAGGAGGAGGAGATGGTGAAGGAATTCAGAAAGGTCGATCCATCCTCAAAAAAAGAACTTGAAATGCTCATTGAAAAGATGAGCTTATGAGTTAGAACTCATACTGAAAACGTATCCCACAGGGAATTCAAAGTCACGGGTGTGTGTAAACTGCCCTTACAGCATCATCTATCTCCTCAATCCTGCAGAAAGCATACCTTTCAAACTGCACAACTCTGTTCACAGCATCCTTTACATTTTCTTCAACCAGTCCATCAATCACCCCCTCTGGAGTGAAAACAGTACATTGCATGGTCTGGGATTCAGGTAGCCAGTGTATGATGTTTCTGCCTCTCTTTGCCTCAACCTGATTTCCGGCATACACTGCCCTTCCACTTTCCTCCAGCCTAATGTTGCAGAACCCCTTCAGCCTGACCTCCTTCCCGATGAAAGTCTCGTAGTCGTCTGAAGTTATGTAAACCACACTTTCACCTCTGAGTTTTCTTGTTCCCATATCCGTGGAGGGATGTAAGGGGAGCTTGACAATCTCCACCTCTTTCAATCCTTCAATCACGATTTTTACAGGGTTCCAGATGAAGAAGTACCTTCCAGCCTTACCATCTATGATCTTTCTGTTTTCAGCATAAAGATTCTTCAGGCTCACGCTCACATCATTCTCTCCAACACCAAGCGAAAGAAAGAATTTCTTCAGGGCTTCCGGCTCAAATCCCCTCCTGCGAAAGGCCATTACGGTGGGTAAAGCCGGATCATCCCACCCAGAGTAAACTCCCCTTTCTATCTTCTTCCCTATGTCACTTGTTGAGAGCTTTCCGAACTCATGGATCTTTATTCTCCCCCACAGCTTCACCACTGGGTATTCCCAGCCAAAGTAGCGATAGATGTATCTCTGTCTCTTTTCAGAGTCAGCAAGATCCTTGCCTCGCAGTATATGGGTCACACCGAGAACGTGATCCTCTATTGCGGACTCAAAATCGAGGGTTGGGTAGACAACATATCTGTCTCCAACAAGGGGATGATCTGAAAATATTATCCTGAATGCTACCCAGTCCCTGACTGCAGGATCCTTGTGGGACATGTCCGTCTTTATTCTGAGCACGGCCTCACCTTCTCTGTAAAATCCACCGAGCATCCTTTCCCAGTCCTCCATACTTTTCTCTTTATTTCCGTCTCTGTGGGGGCATGGTATGCCCGAGTCCCTGTATGCCTTGAATTCCTCTCTGGTGCATTTGCAGACATAGGCGTATCCCATCTCGATCAGCTTCCTTGCATAACCATAGTACATGTCCATGCGTTTTGATGCATACACAACCGTGTCAGGATTTGCATCAAGCCACTTGCAGTCTTCCAGATACCAATCGTAAGCTTCGAGCAGGGGCCTCTTCGTTCTTGGATCTGTGTCGTCAAATCTCAGGATGAACTTGCCATCATACATCCTGGCATACTCGCTGTTCACAACTATACCTCTCATTGAACCGAGAGTTGGTGGTCCGTTGGGATTCGGAGCAAAGCGCATTACAACATTACCTTTTTCGGCATTTGGCAATGGAGGGAGTCGATATTCTTTTCTTTCTTCCCTCCTTTCCTCAGAATATCTGCCATACAGCTCTTCCCTTTTTGACCGGTCCAGACTTTCGTACTCTGCTATAATCTGTTTGATTCTCTCCAGAACCTCCCTGGCGTTCTTCCTCAATTCCGGATTTTCTGCAAGAACCTTACCAATGACTGCCTTCTCATTGGCTTTCCCGTACTTTCTGGCATTCAAAACCACGTGCTTCCAGATTACCTCGTCCATCAGTAATCCCTCTCAATGAGGTAATCTGCAAGTTCTTTCAGATGAGTTCTGGCTTCATTCTCAGGCAGAACGTCAAGCTGGGATTTTGCCACCTCAACATACTGTCTGGCTTTTTTCCTGGCATAATCCACTGCCCCACAGTCAAAGAGCTTCTTTATGTCTCTCTCAAGATCTCCTCTGCTTGCCTTTCCCTTCCCAAACGTTTCAAGTTCAACACCCTGCTCAAATGCCTTTATGACGATGAGTGTTTTCTTACCCTCAACTATGTCACTGCCCCAGTCCTTTCCTATCCTCTCCTTTCCTGTTATGTCTAAGAGGTCATCGTGAATCTGAAATCCTATGCCGGAGTATATGCCGTAGTTCCAGAGTGCCTTTTCCACTTTCTTATCTTCACCAAAGAGAATAGCTGGAATTGAAGCTGAGATTCCTATCAGCACTCCTGTCTTCTTTCTGACCATTTCCAGATACTCCTCCTCGCTCACGTCACTTCTTTCCTCAAAGCTCATGTCCATGTACTGCCCCTCGCATATCTCAACACAAACTCTTGCGAGGCTGCTCACAGCCCTTACGACATTTTCCGGATCAGCCTCGCAACTGGCAAGGATGTCAAATGCCTCAGCGTAGAGCGTATCACCTGCAAGTATTGCAGTTGGAATGCCGTAAAGTGTGTGGACTGTTCTGACACCTCTCCTCATCTCATCCTCGTCCATGATGTCATCATGGATCAGTGTGAAGTTGTGGATGGTCTCAATCGCGATACCTGCAGGCAGCACCTTTCTGCTGTCCTCTCCAAGAGCTTCGGCAGCAATCAGTGTTATCACCGGCCTCAATCTTTTTCCACCAGCCTTCAAATAGTGTCTTGTTGCGCTGTAAAGCCCTTCAGGCTCTTTAACTGAAAGAAGCTTTTTGATTTCCCGATTAATGATGCCTGCTTTCTCTCCAATTACCTCAGAAATCATGAAATCTCCTCCTCGTGAATTCAAACAGGTTGAACTCTCTGAACTCTATCCATTCCTTAAGCAGTCCTGAAATAAATATGTGAACTCTGTGAAGATCGTAAACATGCTCGCATCCTGTAAGGAAGAGAGATTTTCTCAGCCCTTCCGTGAAGTACTCTATTCTTCTTTCAACTTCCTCAGGATTTTCTGTAGCGGGTCTGAGAAAGGGGAGCGCAGAGCTTACAATTTTTGCACCGAGAGAGATTGCCTTTGCTGCATCGATTCCGTTCCTTATACCTCCCGTGGCTATCACAGGGAGGATGTCATGACAATCAACAATTGAAAAGGCTGTTGGAATTCCCCAGTTCCAGAAATCCTGTGCAACATCCCTCATTGTGCCTTTCTCAACCCTGTATACCTCAACCCCGCTCCAGCTTGTTCCACCTTTCCCTCCAACATCTATCGCCTTAACCCCTGCCTCTCTAACTGTGAAAGCAACCTCCCTTGATATTCCGGCTCCTGTCTCCTTCACAATTACGGGAACCTTGAGCTCAGATGAGACCTCACGTATGGCAGCAAAACCCCCTTCTGCTTTTCTGTCTCCTTCAGGCTGAACTATCTCCTGAAGAAAATTAAGATGAATGGCAAGGGCATCGGCCTCTATCATCTCAACAGCCCTTTCAGCATATTCCACTCCCTTCTCTATAATTTGTGGGAGACCGATGTTGGCGTAAATGAATGCATTTGGTGCGTATTCTCTGACAACGGAGAACGTATCCACAACGCTTTCATCCTCAATTCCAGCTCTCTGACTGCCCACCCCCATCCCGATGCCAGCGTTTTCAACTGCAATTGCGAGATTTTTGTTTATCTTGTAAGTATCCGGATGCCCGCCGGTCATTGATGCTATGAGAAGTGGCGCTCTCATTTTTTTTCCGAGAAAATCAACCTCAAGGCTGATATCATCGTAGTTCACTTCAGGAAGAGGGTTGTGAACGAACATAACGTCCTCAAATCCAGTATAACTCGATTCCACTGACTCGCTCAGACAGATATTGATGTGGTCTATTTTTCTTCTGGAAGTTGTCATTGACAATGGATTTGACAGGTGCTTTTTAAAACGTTTCTTTCTTTTCTCAAATTCTGTATCTAACTGGTCTTCTGAAGAAACAACATCGGAAAAATTAACCAGCCCGGGCGGAAGGTTTTTACATCTGAAAATTTAAATAGTGTTCATACAAATTCAGTTCAGGTGAGTGGTCATGAGTCTGGTTGAAAAGCTCTTTGGAAAGCAGGAGAGGGTCAGGGTTGATGAATATGAGGAACTTGATCTCAGTGAATTTGAAGCTGAACTTGAAGGCGAAGGAGAGACCTACATAAAGGTTGCCGAGATAACAAGTCTCAATGAGATACCTGAGGTGAGAAGGCAGGTGTACGATGGCAATATTGTCATTGCAGATGTTGCGTTTTTAAAGCATGATAAGCTTACCTATGACAGAATCCTGAAGGACCTCAGACAGCTTGCAGAGGATGTACATGGGGATATTGTTGGTCTTGGGGAAGAATACATAATAATCACACCAATGGGGATCAAAATAGACAGAAACAAGATAAGAGGAACCAGAAAATGATTTTCTGTCCCGCATGCGGGAAGGAATTGAATGTGATTACTGCCATCTACGACACACCTTATTTTGGGAAAATTCTTCTAACCTCCATAAACTGTCAGTGTGGGTTCAAACATTCCGATTCATTTTCTGCTCAGATAAGAGATCCTGTCAGATTTAAACTTGAAATAAGCAAAAAAACTCTTTTTTCGAAAATAGTGAGATCAGCATCCGGGACCATAAGAATACCTGAACTCGGTCTGGCAATGGAACCGGGACCTGCAAGCCAGGGCTTCATTACAAACGTTGAAGGTGTTCTGATCAGGTTCCAGGAAATTGTCGAGATGGCAAAGAGATGGAATTCTGACAATCAGAAAGCTGTTGAGAGGTGTGAACTCATTCTTGACAGGCTCAAAAACGCCATTGAGGGTAATGAGAATCTCACGCTGATACTTGAAGATCCATACGGTAACAGTGCCATAATCGATGACGGAGTTTTCATGGAGAAACTCGACCATAATGAGATGAAGGAGCTGAAGACAGGATTGACGGTTGTGGAACTTATGGGAGAAGACCGCCTGCAAAGGACAATCGAAAATGAATAGATGCTGAATCTCTAACCACTTCTGCCCAGAAGATCAAGCAGAAAAATAAATACAATGGCAATAGAAAGAAGTACGGCAACTCCCGCTGAAAACAGGAGGTAAAATGCTCCTATCCATCCCAGCTGAAAGCTGAATGTATGCAGAGCCTCAATGAATGTGGCGGGGATCAGTATTGCAAGGGACAGCATAACAAGGGGGATTTTCTTAAGTTTTTTTGAGAGAATTATGTTGATGGAAGTGAAGAGGAGGACCGTTAAAAAAACGTAATCCACAACATCAACCATGGTCATTCAGAACAGATTTAATATTTAAAAATGTCCATCTTGCAACATCCCGAACTGAGTAAAGCTTAATAAAATTCACCTGTTCCTGGTTCTTCAATGAGAACGATATTCTGGGAAGACGATGCAGTCAGGCTTGTTGATCAGACAAAGCTTCCGGATCGATTCGAGATTTTAACATGCAGAACGGTTGAAGAGCTTGGGGAGGCAATCAGAACTCTTGCTGTTCGCGGTGCCCCTGCTCTTGAAGCTGCTGGCGGGTATGGTGTTGCTCTTGCCACCTTTGAAAGAGAGTTCGAAAACGGCGAGGAACTTAAAATGCATGTTAAGGAACGGGCAGAATATCTTGCTTCAACGAGACCTACTGCTGTAAATCTGTTTGTTGGAATTGAAAGAGTTCTGAAAAGGGCATTGGAAGGAAGGAACGTGGATGAGATAAGGAAATTTGCTTTGAATGAGGCCCAGAAAATCGCCGATGAGGATGTTGAGAGAAACATGAAAATGGGTCAAATTGGAGCAGTTCTGTTTGAAAATGGAGATTCTGTACTGACAATCTGCAACACAGGAAGTCTTGCAACGGTTTACTGGGGAACGGCTCTGGGAGTTATAAGAAGTGCCGTGAGAAATGGTGTTGAGCTCAGGGTCTTTGCATGCGAGACAAGGCCTCTCAATCAGGGATCACGCCTCACAGCTTGGGAGCTCATGCGTGATGGGATAGATGTAACGCTGATAGCAGACAGCATGGCTGGGATTGTCATGCAGAGGGGCATGGTGAACAAGGTCATCGTAGGGGCTGACAGAATTGTCAGGGATGCGGTTTTCAACAAAATTGGAACATACACACTCTCGGTTCTTGCAAAAGAACACGGCATTCCTTTTTATGTTGCAGCACCAAAAACAACATTTGACTGGAACAGTAAAGCCAGTGACGTGGTTGTTGAGGAAAGGAACAGAGAAGAGCTGGTATACTGCCATACAAAGTGCAGAAAAACACTGATAGCTCCTGAAAATGTTAGGGTTTACAATCCGGCATTCGATTCAACCCCTCTCGAGAACGTGACCGCGATAATAACCGAGCACGGGATCATCTATCCCCCGTACAGCAAAAACGTTCCTGAAATTCTGAATCTCAGCTAACAGCTCCTGCACTGCATTGCTTCGCTTACATCGACAGGATATCTGGCGGTCAGACAGGCGAGACACAGGTCCTCTTTTTTCTTCCCCACTGCCTCTATAAGCCCATCCAGGCTGAGATATGCAAGACTGTCTGCGTTTATTTCTTTTCTTATCTCCTCAACTGTTTTGCTTGAAGCTATCAGTTCATCCCTTGTTGACATGTCAATTCCAAAATAGCATGGAGAAATTATTGGTGGACTGCCCACCCTGAAATGTACCTCCTTTGCTCCGGCATTTCTGACCATGTCCACAATCTTCCTGCTTGTTGTCCCTCTAACGATGCTGTCATCTATAAGGACGACCCTCTTGCCTTCAACATTTTTACTTATGGCATTCATCTTTATTTTTACTGAAAGCTCTCTGACAGACTGACCGGGAAGTATGAATGTTCTTCCAACGTATCTGTTCTTTATCAGTGCTTCAAGATACTCCATCCCCGATTCCTTTGAAAATCCAATTGCAGATGTTGTTCCGCTGTCAGGAACAGGAGAAACAATATCTGCCTCAACAGGGGATTCTCTTGCCAGTATTCTTCCTATTCTTTGCCTGACATCGTAGACACTGACTCCATCAATAACAGAATCCGGCCGGGCGAAGTAGATGTATTCAAAAACGCAGAGGGAGCTTCTATCAAACTCCTCTATTTTTATGAACTCAATGCCCCCATCCTTCACAATCACAGCCTCTCCAGGTTTCACATCCCTCACAATCTCCGCACCAACCGCATCCAGAGCACAGCTTTCACTTGCGATTATGTATCCGAAATCACCCTCTCCGAGGATAAGAGGTTTGAAGCCATGAGAATCCCTGAATCCAACAAGAAGATCATTGAATGCGAAAACAAGAGTGTATGATCCCTTTATCTGACCCGACAGGTTCACTATTGCGTTTACCGGATCGTTCGAAATCATCTCCTTTGCCATGAGTTTGGCAATAACCTCCGTGTCAGAGTCCGAGACAAAAACGGATCCTTCTCTTTCCAGTGCTCTCCTCAGCGATCCATAGTTAACCAGATTGCCGTTGTGGGCTATTGCCATGGCCCCCTGTCTCGTTTTAACAAGGAGTGGCTGTGCGTTCTCCACCCTACTCTCTCCGGTTGTGGAGTATCTGACATGCCCGACAGCAATTTTTCCCTTCATCCCGTCAAGCTTTCTGGAATCAAATATCTCATTGACAAGACCCATCCCCTTGTGGATGTGTATGTAATCCCCAAAAACAGAAATGCCAGCAGACTCCTGTCCCCGATGCTGAAGAGAGTAGAGAGAAAAGAAGGCAATTTTTGAGGTCAGATCCTCATTTTCACAGTATACTCCTACAACACCACACATCTCAGCATCTGTCCTTTTTCTTCACAACCCAGCTGTGGCCTCTTATTCTCCTGCTTCTTCCAAAACCGCAAGAAGCACAGTATCCCTTTCTCCTGTGGAATGATACCCTTCCACATCTTCTGCATTTAATATGTACTATTTTCCTGCCCTTTTTACCCATCGAAGTTGTACCGTCTGACATGAACCCACCTCACTGAGATGGTGAGACAAAAACAACCGTATCTCCTCTTATCACAACACTTCCGAGTTTCTTAACAACCTCCCCATCCTGTATTTCCTCCGCATTAATAAGAACGAGATTCATGTGTATGTCATATCCATCAAGCACACCCCTGAACTCTCTTCCACCCTTTAGCCTTACAAGCACAGAAGTATTCAGGGATCTGTTCAGAACATCCAGCGGTCTTGCCATTTTTAATCCTCCGTGAATTTTTTAATCCCAGTAAATTTGAGTGTATTTAAAAATATCGGATGAGACCATGAAAAGGCTGAGACTGAGAAAAAAAGAGGCAAAGAGAATTGCAGAGGAAATAAAGGAAAATTTTGAGGTATGCATTTCAGGTGAAATTGAGAGAGTAACCGTAGATGACAGGTCTGTTCTGCTTGTGGATGGTGAACCCGTTTTGCTTGAATACGACAGCAGACATTATTTCACGGTATACGGCATCATCAAATTCAGACCTGAAAAGGGGATGGTTATTGTTGATGAGGGGGCTGTCAGATTTGTTATGAATGGCGCTGACATAATGAAACCCGGAATAGTGGAAGCAGATGAAAGCATAGAAGAAGGAGATTTCTGCCATGTGGTTGTGGAAAAGAAATTGACACCTCTTGCTGTGGGAATAGCGCTTGTAAGCGGAAAAGATATGGTGGGGGGGAAAGGGAAAGCAGTTAAAAACATACATCATCTAAACGACAGGATCTGGAAATTCTTTTTTGTAAAAAAATCTAAAAACTGATTTTCTTGCTGGTCGGGATGACTTCAAAAAGGGAAATCCTCAGAGAATCATCCTGCAAGGGAGACCGGGAATGGAGGGCGGCATATGGATAAGGCAGTTGCATTGTGTGGAAAAACTGTTATCAAATCAGACCGAGAAATTCAAGAGCTTCAACAACACCGTCTCCATCCGGCTTTGATGTTACAATATCCGCAACCTTTTTGAGTTTTAAATGGGCGTTTGCCACAGCAATACCAATCCCTGCAACATCAAAGAGCTCAACATCGTTCTCGGAATCTCCAATCGCGGCAAAATTTTCTGGGCTGATACCAATCTTTTCTGCAATGTATTCAAGGGCCTTTCCCTTGCTGACCTCAGCATCAATGATGTGGTAGGCAAAACCAGAATCTATCAGCCTGACTCCATAACCCTCAAGGATCTTCCTGGCATCTTCCTTTCTGAATGTCCTTCTGAGGCATATCTCAGCTTTTCTGTAGCTGTCATCAAGCAAAACAACATCAAATTCTTTTTCAAGAGCTCGCAGAGCCCTGTAACACTTCTTCTTATCTCCAAGAACAATGTCTTCACCATCATACTCAAATCTGACAACCCCTCCGTTCTCACAGATAACAATATCTGAGACTCCTATGAGTTTTGCTGCAGCTCTCGCAAAGCATGATATGTTTCCTGTTGCAAGAACAACTGGAACTTTCAGCTTTCTCAGAGCTTCAACCGCACTGCAGTTCAGACTCCTTCTCCTGTCTGTAAGGGTGCCATCAATGTCAATTGCCATGGCTTTTATTTCCATGTAAAAACCGAAATTCATAATAATTTTAATCTTCCGCTTTTTCCATGACATGGCCTGATTTCAGCAGAATTGTGCTGATTGGAAGCATATTTTATTCCCGTCACAGAATTGTTGAGGATCACAGCAGGGGTATTTTTGACAGAGAAAAGGCTGAAGAGTTAATTAACAGGCAGGAGGAGCTTTCGGATAGTTTCGGGATTGAGGGAATACTGGATGTTGTGGCGGAAACAGAAGAAGCGATAGCCAGATATCTGGATTTTGTCGTGGACATCACAGAAAAACCATTCATTCTCGATGGGTATCTTGAAGCAAGACTCGGGGGGCTGAGATATGTTGAAGACCATGGAATTGCTGACAGGGTCATATACAACTCCATCAATCCCCTAAACACCGGAGATGAGCTCGAAAGCATAAGAAGAGCAGGCATAAAGAATGCTGTTGTTTTTGATTATGACCCTTCCTACACATCACCAAGCAGAAGAATTCTCCTGCTTTCAGGAGATGGAAGAAAGGAGGGTTTGATCCACAGGGCGAGCAGACTCGGAATAGCAAACATAATGATCGATGTTGTGCCCACAGACATAAGGAGTCTTGGAGAGGTTTTGGAGACACTCATGCTTGTTAAATCAGCCTATCCGTATCCTGCAGGATGTGGTCCTGCAAATGTCAGCTACTACATGGCAGATTATCTCAAAGAGGAGCTTGATACAAAGGTTCTTGTGAGCAGCGTTGACAGCGTGGCCCAGCTTTTCAGCGACTTTATATTTTACGGACCGGTAGAAAGGGCAGAGATAGCGTTTCAGAGTGCCTACATAGTTGAAGAGGTAAAGGAGGGGCTCAGCATGAAGATGCATGAATTCATAGGTGAGAGGTATGATTGAGGAGATTGCCCATAACGGACTCAGATTGCAGAAAGAATGCGTGGATGCAATAGAAAAGTACAGGTTCGACAAATTCAGATTTGAGCATGCAAAGGGATTTGTAGATGCTGTTGAGACCATGAAACCCTTTGACAGTCAGAGCAGTGAGGCATTTCAGCTTTACAGGATGTCTCTGATGATCCATTTCAACACCCTCAGATCTCTGACAGAATCAATAAAGCCATTTGAATCGGCCTTTCTTGAGTGGATGCAGACACCCGTTGCATTTGAAAGACTTAAAGAACTTGACCCATCCTTTAAAGAGAGTGTTGAAATTCTTGCGAGAACTGTAGATGAAAGTGACCAAATTGTTGGAATCGAGGCCATGAGACTTGCTAATGGATTTTATGGTATTACATCCGCCAAGGACTTTGCAGCAATTCCGGGATCAACTCTGAGCGTTCTTGCAAAAATTGTCGAGTGGGCTGGAATTGATAAGGAACATTCCATAACCATTCTCGCAAGCAAGTCCTGGGGTTTGCTCACCTCCTATGTTTTTGGAGACATGTTTCTGCTTGTTCTCAGAGAGACAGGTAGCATTCAGAAAGCACTTGAGGCTGAGAAAAGGGCGATGAAGAGAATGCTGCTCGAACCTGTTGAAATGCAGACAAGCATCATGAGATCATTTGGATTTGAATCCTTCAGACCTGAGGATTACTACAGAATTTACATCGAGAAATTCACACCATATATTGACTCAGCTTTCAGAGAAAATGTGCATCCAGCCAACATTGTTGTCCTCCCAACTCATGTTGGAGATGTTGGTCATCACATAGGCTGGCAGTATTACAGCATATGCAGGGATGAAATGAACATGGACATACTGAGAACCCATTACGCAACTCTTGAGAGAAACGTGGAGAATGCGATTGAAAATGGATATGTTAAGAACATCTTTGACCTGTCAGCGTTTTTCACCGGAATATCGGCAGCATACATTTACAGGCTTTTAAGTGATGAGGGATTCACTGCAGACATGCTGACAAGGCTCTTCACCGAGAGATTCTATCACAGTGTTATTGGGAATCAGTTCAACAGATACATCGTGAGAGAATTGCATGTTAACGACTTCATGGATTTTGCTGCCAGAGGGGAGAGAATAGGCAGAGATGAGTGGAGGATAAGGGGTTACAGGGTGGATTTCTCCCCGCTTGAGGAATCATCATACCTCAATTCAGGAGAACTTTACGCCTTCCCATTCTGCAATTCCGCGACGAGATTTGCATCTCTCATGAAATTTGTAGATATGCCATGTCTTCTGGCTCCAGAACCTCCCAGCATAACGGTTATGGTGAATGCAATTGCAATGAATCCTGAAAAAGCATTCGCTCCTGTCAATCTGTGCAAGGGATGTGCCACGGCAGAAATTCAGCCTGCAAGGTGTATGCTATGCAGGGCAAGAAATGTGATCTGAAAAGTTTTTATTTTTCTGATGTCTGATTCAATTATGGACAGAGATGAGATACTTCAGATGTTTGAGGGTGACTGTGGTGAGAGAGTCTTCTGGATCTCAACCTGTGATGGGATGCCCCATCTCGCACCTGTTTGCTTTGTGAGGTACATGGATGGAAGGATTGTTGTTGCCTACAATTTCATAAAGAGAACAGTTAGAAATGTAGAGAAAAGCGAAAGAGCGAGCATTGGATTTGCTGAGAGGGGAGAGAAAGGATTTTACGGATATATGGTGAAGGGGAGGGCGTGGGTAGATTACGGGGGAATGTACTACTCTGAAATCAGAAAATTTGTTCAGGAAAAGTCAAAGGGCAGAAGAATTCCAAAAGGAGCACTGGTAATCGAACCTGAAGAGATATACTCTCTGAGCCCGGGAGAAGGGAAAAAGAAAATTTACTGACCTAAATTCTTAGGGAATACAGTTATTTTAACCACCGTTATTTTTAAACTGTGGATCGAAACGGGTTTGAGATTGATTTCTGCAGACAGTGCCGGAACTCTCTGTTTGACCTGAGATCAATCAGAAGAGATATTGAATCGGTAGCTGATGATTCATCTCACTCTGCAAAGAGAAGTCATGAAAGAATCAAAGCTGGATTTTCAGCATGCCCCAATGCATGCTCATCCCCTCAGATAAAGGATTTTGGAGTCGTGGCATTCATCATTCCTGAACTCAACTCCGGGAAATGTCTGTCATGTGGAAAGTGCCATGATGCTTGCAGGGAGAATGCAATTGATTTTAATGGTATGCCTGAGTTCAGAGAAAACTGCATTGGATGCGGTGACTGCATGAGAGCATGTGAACAGGGAGCTATATCGGGTTCGGTTAAATTCAGGCTGCTTGCAGGTGGCAGGCTTGGCAGACATCCACGATTTGCCCGGGTTTTCAGAGTAACAGATGACTCATCTGAAATCGTAAAGGAATTCAGAAAGGTGGTTCGGATATCCGAGAAACACAGAAAAAGATTCAGTTATGTGGATGGATGCGTTGAGCTGTTATCTGAGACAGGACAGGAACCTTGACTGACAGAATAGCAGAAACGCCACCACATGTTAACATCAGACAGAAAGGATGATTTATTAATCAACACCTCACTTCAAAACCACATGCTCATCATAACCGACAACCACATGCACCTCTACAACCATCTGAGACTTAAGGCACTGAAGCAGTTCAGACAGGCAGGAGGTACCCATGTTTTTCTCGTCTCACTTTTGAGTCATCATTATGGAATCCACCCTTCAGGAGGTAGAGACTTCAGGGTGATATTCGACGAACACATAAAGCTTGTCAGAAAGGCAAATGAGATTGTTAAAGCCTATGCTGTTCTTTCTGTCCATCCTGCAGAGATAACGATTCTGTCAAAGAGATGGGGTGCTGACAGGGCGGGAGAGATTATGAAAGAAGCGATTGATGTGGCAGGTGAATATGTCACTGAAGGAAAAGCTGTTGCAATAAAGTCAGGCAGACCTCACTACAAGGTGAGCGATCACATCTGGAAAGTGAGCAATGAGGTGATGATGCACTCGTTTGCAGTAGCAAGGGAAGCTGACTGTCCTGTTCAGCTTCATACTGAAAGCTACACAAAAGAGGGGATGGAAGAGATAGCAAGAATGGCAGACAGGGCTGGAATCAGGAGAGATCGGGTTATAAAGCATTTTGCTCCTGCAAGAGTGGATGAGTTTGCCGAAACAGGTCTCTTCCCTTCAGTCATTGCGATGGGTGAAAATGCAATAAAGGCTGCTTCTCAGGGAGATAGATTTGTTCTTGAAACAGATTACATAGATGACAGAAATAGACCTGGAAGCGTTCTCGGGCCGAAAACGGTTCCCAAAAAGATAAACATGCTTTTGAATTCAGGATTTGATGAGGATTTTGTCATGAGGATATGCAGAGATAATGTGGAATGGATCTATGGAATTGAGATTGAGTGATGAAATGTTAGGTTGACCGAAACATTTATAAATTTTAGCCTCACCTAAATTAACGGTGTTTAGCATGATAGGGCAGTTCGTGATTACACTTAGAGAGGGATTTGAGGCGATACTCCTTGTTGCAATAGTAATTGCCTACCTTAAAAGGACCGGAAGGGTGGGCGATCTGAAGTATGCATACTATGGAGCACTTACAGCACTCGTTGCAGGATTTGTAATTGCCTCTGGTGTTATTGCCTTTTACGGCGGACTCGAGGGAAATCAGAAGGAGCTGTTTGAAGGAATCGCATCGTATCTTGCTGTTGGTGTACTCACATACATGATACTGTGGATGGCAGGCAGAGATATAAAGGGTGAAATTGAAACAAAAACAAGCCAGCGATTTGGCTGGGGGATAGCACTGGTGACGTTCATTTTTGTTGTGAGAGAGGTTATAGAGACCGTTCTGTTCCTCACACCGTTCGTTGCACAGAATGTAACAGCAACTGCTGCTGGAGCAAGTGCAGGCATAGCAGTCTCACTTGTTCTGAGCTTGGCCATACTCAGATTTGAGTATAAACTCAGTCTCAGGAAATTTTTCTACATCACAAGCATACTGCTTGCATTTATTGCATCAGGGCTCGTGGGCTATGGAACGCACGAGCTCATAGAGGTTGCAGAGTCAAAGGGGTATGAGTCATGGTTGTTTGATAAGGCCTATGATCTCGGAATTGACAGAAGCAATCCATTCCACAACAACGGCATCATTGGAGGAATATTCTCGGTTCTCATCGGGTATTCGGTGAGCATGGAGTATCTTAGGGTGATACTGCAGTTCGGCTACCTCGCCGTAACTCTCGGGCTCATACATCTCAGTTACAGAGCCAAGGTTGTCAGAGCTCAAGACAGGAGGTCCTCACCTGTATGAAAAATCCCATAATTTTTTAACAGGTTTCGTCCATTTTTCAGCGTATGGAGTACATTTCCCATCCCATGATCAAACCGAGAACTGTTGAAAGAAGAAGCTATCAGCTTTCACTTGCTGCATCTGCTCTGATTTCCAACACGATGATAATTCTGCCAACAGGTCTTGGAAAAACGGTTGTTGCACTTCTTGTCATTGCATCAAGACTGCTTAATGAGAGTGGAAGGGTTCTCTTCCTTGCACCAACAAAACCACTTGTTGAGCAGCATGCTGAATTTCTGAAAAAGACCCTGATCATTCCTCATGATGAGATAAAATCCATAAGCGGAGAAACGCCACCTGAGAAAAGACCTGAGATATACAGAAATGCGAAAATAATTGTTTCGACTCCTCAGGTTATTGAAAATGACATAATTTCCGGAAGAATTGATCTCAGAGATTTTGTACTTGCCATATTTGATGAGGCCCACAGAGCTGTTGGAAATTACTCGTATGTTTTCATCGCAAAGGAATTCATTGAAAGGTCAGAGAGCCCTCTCATCCTTGCCATTACTGCCTCTCCCGGAAGTGATCCTGAAAGGATCAGGGAAGTCATCAGAAATCTCTTCATAGAGAATCTCGATATCAGAACCGAGTATGACCCTGATGTGAGACAGCACGTCGCATCAAGGGAGATCGACTGGATCAGGATTGAGATGCCTCCAGAGCTTGAGCACATCAAGAAAGAGTTTGAAAGGGCTCTTGAACTGAGATACAGGAGGTTTGAAAGACTTGGGATTGAGATGGATATAAGGGACCTTTCAAAAAAGGAGATGCTCGCCCTGCAGGAAGCCATTCAGAGTCAGGCCGGTGAAACAGGGCAGCAGGTTTATTTTGAAGCTCTGTCAATCCTTGCAGAAATAATGAAGATCCAGCATGCCATTGAACTGATAGAGACTCAGGGAATTCAGGCTCTCAAAAAATACCTGAAAAGGCTTTTCAGGGAGGCAAAGGGTAGAGGTAGCAGGGCATCCAAGTCTCTCTTTGAGGATCCAGTTTTCAGAGAATGCATGGTAAAGGCACTAAAAATTGACACCGATCATCCGAAAATGGACAGACTTGTTAAAGTTCTGAAAGATCAGTTTGAAAAAAATCCGGATTCAAGAATTATGGTTTTTGCAAATTTCAGGGATACGGCTGAGAGAATTGTGGAGGTTCTGAGGAGTAATGGCTACAGAGTTGAGAAATTCATCGGTCAGGCAAACCGGGAAGATGACAGGGGAATGAGTCAAAAGCAGCAAATCGACATCTTATCAAGATTTAGAAGTGGTGAGGTAAATGTTCTGGTTTCCACGAGCGTTGGGGAGGAGGGGCTTGATGTACCAGCAACAGATCTTGTGGTTTTTTATGAGGCAGTCCCATCAGAGATACGAGCAATTCAGAGAAAGGGCAGAACCGGAAGGGGCAGAGAAGGCAGAATTGTTGTTCTGATAACCAAGGGAACGAGAGATGAGAGCTATTACTGGGCAAGTGTGAGAAGGGAAAAGATGATGTATGACATGCTTTACAGGCTGAGAGATGAGCTCAGGGCAAAATCTTCACCCACTCTTGAAAGATTTATTGAGATTGAAGAAAAAAAATCAGGACCGCTTATATATGTTGATTCAAGGGAGATGAGATCCGGAATCGCTAAAATATTGAGAGAAAAAGGTGCAAGGATAGAAATAACAAATCTTGATGTTGCAGATTACGTTCTGAGTGAGAGGGTTGGTGTTGAAAGAAAAACCGTAACTGACTTTCTTGACAGCATTGTAGGTGCTGAAAAGCTTTTTTCTCAGGTTCTCAATCTTAAAAAAAGCTATTCAAGACCCATTCTGATAATTGAAGGCCAGAACCTCTATGGTATGAGGAGGGTTAGCCCCCAGGCTGTTAGAGGTGCCATAGCAAGCATTGCTGTTGATTTCGGCGTGCCTGTAATCCTTTCAAAAAGCGAAAACGAGACTGCTGATTTTCTTTTGACAATTGCAAGAAGGGAGCAGGAAATAAAAAGCAGGGAAGTCATTCTCCATGCTGAAAAGACAAAGAGGAGTGAAAAAGAGGAACTCGAATATGTTGTTTCTGCAATACCGGATGTTGGACCTGTAATCGCCAGAAACCTTCTGGAGAGGTTTAGAACTGTGAAAAACTTAGCCAATGCTGACGTTGATGAGCTCATGAAGGTTCCAAAGGTTGGGAAAAAGACTGCAGAAAGGATATGGATGTTCTTCAATACTGACTACAGTCAGGTAAAATGATATTAATGGGTCGGTTCAAAGAACATCATGAAGGCGAAGGTTCTTGTTGTAGTTTCCAGTGGAAGGGAGGCAAAGGAAAAGGCCCTTACAGGACTGATGTACGCAACCAATGCTGTTAGAAACAACTGGGCTGATGTGAAGCTGATTCTTTTTGGTCCTGTGGAGGATCTGGTTGCTGAAAATGATCCAGACACGGTTTCAATGATTGAGGAGTATTCGAGACTCAGTGAAAAACCACTGGCATGCAGAAGGATTGCGGAAATGAAAAATTATGTTGAGAAAATTGAGGACAAAACAGATGCTGTTTATGTTGGAAAGATAATCTCAGATCTCATAGCTGAAGGCTACACGCCGCTTGTTTTCTGATCACCCAATCCTGAACCTTTCCGGAAATTTTTTACCCTGAATGTGTATTCTGAAAAAGTCATCCCCGTGGCAGCTCTTGCATTCCACACCCCTTTCCATGTGGATCGTCAGCAGATTTCCGTTGCTTGGAGTGAACGGATCGGGGTAGCCGTGGCATGATCTGCAGTCCATTTTTTCAAGATCAAAATCGGTGTGGCATTTCCTGCAGTCTGAATACTTGCTGTGGTGAAGTTCCCCCACTTCACTCACCTCGTCTTTTCCTCTTGTATGGCAGTAAACGCAGAACCTTGAACCATCCAGATGTCCCTGAATGTTGTCTGCTTGGGGTACATACTGTCGAGTAGGGTTCATGTGGCAGTTTTCACAGACAACCTCCCGATTTTTACCTGCTTCATCAGCTGGTTTTGTCTGAGATGGAGCTGGAGTGATTTTTTCAGCTGTTGCAGGTGTGGGTGTTTTTTCAGGAACCTCAGGTTTCGGGCTTTCCTGTATGCACATTAGAAAAAGCGGAGTCAGGAGTATCACTGCAAAAAATAGAATTGTTTTTCTGTTCATGGTGAATCAGATGGGGGATCACTGTTCAACAAACCTGTTGGCACTCTGATGCAATCCGCCAATATCTGTTCCATGGCAGACGGTGCAGTATTTACCTCTCGGAAGGTGTATGTTAACAAGGTTTCCATAACTTGGCTTGGTTGGATCCGGGTATGCATGGCAGTTCTCACAGACAGTCCTTCCCTCTTCAATTGGCTGTGGAATGCTGATCTTATCAGGAGTTCCATGGCATACCTGACAGTCTATGTTAATCGTTCCGGCACCAACGTGTATCTTGTGTGGGTCCCATCCATGGCAGTTCCCGCAGAGCTGTCCTCCCTGAAGGTGTGGAACGTAATCATTTGCCTTGGAGTGACAGACAGTACATTCAACAACAGGTCCTTTTGATTCTGCTTTCTTTGGAGTTGTTTTCGGTCTGGGTGTGGGGGTCTTTTCAGGTGAAGGGGTTTTCTCTGCTTTTGGGGGCGTGGTCTTTTTTGGTGTGGGGGTTTTCTCTGCTTTTGGTGTTGTTTCTGGCTTCTTTTCCTGCTGGGCACATCCAAGAATCAGAGCTCCCAGCAGGATGAGTGCAAAAAGTAAAATTACTTTCCTGTTCATACTGAATCACATATATCTTGAATATATTAAGATTGCGATTGATTTCAGTGAGTGCTTTCCTTTCAGATGCTTAGATCAACTCTGATTCCTCAAACACCTCGATGCCTCTGCCCGAAATTGTAAACGGTCTCGGTTTTCTCTGGTGGCCTACCCTCCTCATTTTTATGATCTCAATGGAAAGTATCGCCTCATCAAGTTCATTTTCCCTGTATCTCTTGAGAACAATCAATCCGTCTGAAATGTACTCCATTATCCCGAATTTTGAATTTGATGGATTTTCAATGCTGCTTTCTCCGGTGATGATGGCTGTGGCACCAATGGATTTGACCACGGTTCTGATATTTGACAGAAATGAGTACCTTCCTGCATCGTCAAAAAGCGTTTCCAATATGGTGAGCGGATCAATCAGAACTCTCGACGGTTTCATATCCTCAAATATCCTTCTCAGATGGTCTTCAAATCCCTCGACTTTCCTTTTAACCTCTTCAGCATCAAGCCTGACAACAACAAGTTTCTGAGCATGGGCGGAGAAGTCCATGCCATACCCTTCAGCTGTTTTTACTATGCCATTTTCATCCTCATCAAAGCTTATTATCAGACACTTCTCTCCTTTTTTCAACCCTTCATAAATGAAATGAAGCCCGAGTGTTGTTTTTCCTGTTCCGCAGGCGCCAATCACAGAGATAAGATAACCTCTGGGTATCCCGCCTTCAAGCATCCTGTCCAGACCCTTTATTCCTGTTGAGGCAACCTCCATCATCATACCACCCTCTCGTACTGGGTTATGGTAAACCCGCTTCCGGGATCGATTCTTATCTGAAGCCTTGAAATTTTCTCCCTTTCAAGAAACGGCATCAAACCGGCAAGCTTCATAAAGTGCATCCATCTTCCTGCCCACATCCTCTGATTTTCCCACTGAAAGAGAATAACCCCATCTGAGTTTGAAAGAATCTGGTTTTCAACGTCCCTGTCAAGAACGTCCTTCGTCAGAATTCCGAGTGTCAGTAGATTTTTTCTGAATGAGAGTTTTCTGATCCCTATCAGTAGATGTATGAATTCATTTTTTTCTGTCTCCAGAAGTGATGCTCTGTAAAGATCTGTTATGGAGTCTATGACCACAATTGAATTTTCCTCAATCCTGTCAAACAGTTTCATGAACTCCTGAATCACCTCACCCTCTCTTTTCAGATCAAAAATTGTAAAATCATCCTCACCAATCCATCTTCTCGGAACAATGCTGTCCCAGAAGTAAAATTTTTCCAGACTGTCAACCTTTATGCCGGTGTTTTCTGACACATCTTCCTCTGCAGGAAAGGTGTTTTTGATTTCTCTGAAAACTTCTGACTGATTTTTTGTAAATGCAATAACCCTCTTTCTGGTTTTCCTGTTCTTCACAAGGATGTTGTATGCAAACTCACTTCCCCCAGCTCCGGGCTCCTCAAGAATGTAAACAAGTCCCTCCTTCAATCCGTCGTATCTGTCTATTATCTCTATTCCTGTTAAAAAACCCAATCAGATCACCTCAATAATTGCATCGCACATGAGTGATGCCTGCGCAAAGTAAACGGGATCCAGCTCATTATCCAAAACGAGAATTACTGCAATAAAACCCTTAAACCTGATCTTTCCTGTAAGCTGCCGGAGAAACTTCATAAGTGAATCGCTGGATTTGTAAAGGGAGATGGTGGAGAGAGAGTCAATGTAAATAAATCTTGGAGTTGAGTTCACGAGCTCCATCGCCTTCTCAATTGATACGGTTAGCTGAATTGGGTTCGGAGATTCCACATAAATACAGCTGTTATCGCTGCCAACATTGTTGGAAAACTGTCTTGTGACAACATCTATGAAAACAAGATTATCCAGATCAGCTCCAGCTCTTTTCAGATGTTTTTTAAGTGAGCTGCAGGGCTTGTTGAGGGAAACATAGACGACCTTCCCCATTGCTGTCAGAAATCTGATGAGTCTCTCGAATGAGTCAAAATAAGATGAGGGTGGGGTTCTGATAAGAATTACGTCAGATCCCTTCTTTATCTCCTCCAAGAGTTTTCTTTCCAGAGGCGAATGCCCCACTGTTCCCGTCACCGGTATCCCACCTGCCTGAGGCCAGATTCCTGTTATGGTGAAGCGACACATACTGTCGATTTCCGAACATTATGTCGGTTATTCTTATTTAAAATTAACTCGCTATTTTGAAAGGAATGCCAAGAGAATCGGAGAATATTTAAACTCAGAACTGAATCACAGCCTCTTGAGGGGCCGTGGGGTAGCCTGGTTATCCTTCCATCTTGGGGGGGTGGAGACCCGAGTTCAAGTCTCGGCGGCCCCATCTGATTTCAAGAATTCCATCGATCCGTTTAAATCTCAGAAGACAGCCTGGCGAGAATCTCATCTGCCATTCTGACAAAAACCTTTCTGGAAGATGAGAATATACCCGAGAACCTGAGATGAAAAACAGTTTTTCCGTTCTGTGCAGCTTTTTTAAGGAGTTCATCGTATGGAATGACCGCAAACACACCCATATGCCTGAAATATTTCAGCTCGTTTGACTCCACCATGTTCACTATGAAACCTTCGTGTATGCCACCGATTGATGAGATGTATTTCAAAACCTTTATTGCATCCATGTAGGCAGGTTTAACATCTGCTGTAACTATAAAAATATGATCAGATAGCCTCAAGGGATAGACTACATATTTGGAGAGTCCTGGAGCCAGATCAAGTAGGATGTAGTCGTATCTGGATTTCAGATACTCAAGAAAGCTCCTTAGTTTATCGAAATCTATCTTTTTCTGAACATCAACAATTGAATCTGTTGGGATAACATGAAATTCTGCATCCTTCAGCAAGATCTTTCCTGTTATCTGGGCCAGTTCAGCCTTTTCATTGAGGTAGTGTGTCAGGGTTGCAGAAGGGGCCTCATCAAGATACATGTGGATATTGGGCAGAGCAAAGTTCAGATCCATTACAAGCACCTTCTTGCCCTTCAGGGCGAGAGCTGAAGCAAGGTTTATCACAACAATTGTTTTCCCCACGCCTCCCTTTCCGGAAGGAAAAGCCAGAATCCTGCCCTTAGGGCGCCTCAGTTCAAAGTATCTCAGGACAATTTTTTCAAGCTTTTGCCTGAACTCCTGCACTCTTTCGGCTTTCATGATGATCTGGAAATTATCAGAGTATTCTTGGAGATCTCCCCTCCACCTTTCTCTCCCGGAGTATTCTGTGTTTTTCCACCATCTGCCCCCTGATCTGCTCGATCTCAGATGAAAGTTTCTCCATGAACTTTTTTATTTCCTCAATTTCACGACTGAACTCCACCATTGCATTTTTGAGAGCGCCAGTGTCTTCACCTTCAAAAACCGTTTCTACGTCTCCTGATCCTCTCTGAACATCTTCCTCAAGTTTTGTCATTCTTTCAGAAAGTTTTCTCTCCAGAAGCTCGATCTGATTCTCGATCTCAGATTTCAGGATGCTTTCGAGATTCTGATTGTTCTGTGATGCTTTTTCGATCTTTTCATTCAGCACTTCAAGGCGATCTTCAGCAGATGAGATTCTGTTCTCAAGGACCGATATCCTGTCTGCACACTCCCTCATCATTTTTTCAAGTTCAGGCAGGGTGCTGTCCAGTACATCTTTCAGCTCCTCAAACAGGGAGTCCCACTTTTCAAGTCTGTTTTCGAACTCCATTATCCTCACCATTTAACTCCCTTCATCATTGATGAATTTCATGTTTTACTGCCAAGCAGTTTACTTTTTAAAGACCTTCTGAATGAATAAATACGGTAAAGGGTCTCATTTCTGAACTCTAAGGCTGGAGATGAGAAGTGCACCTCTTGCCGATGCAGTCAGGGGATTTTCCGGTGAAATCACAGACACTGGGGAGCCAAGTCTGTCAGAGAGCCTTGTCTCAAACTTTTCCTTGAGTCCGGGTATCTCCGCCATCCCGCCCGTCAGGATGAACTCAGACTGGAGAACTTTTCTGTACATTTTGAAGTTGAACTCAGCCAGAGAGGGCAGGTATTCCATTATAATGAAGTCAACAAGGCTTTCTAAGTATCTATCCACAGGTCTGTTGATCGCTTCATCTATCCTGAAGGTGTACATCCCCTTCTCAAAAAGCTGAACACTCTCCTGAACACTCTTCCATTCCCTGAGATTCGCGTATTTTTCCTTGTACTCTCTTGCAGTTGCCAGATCCACATTGACAGCACCTCTTGTCTCATTCATTATCTCGTTCTTGATCCACCTGTCAACCAGATCTCCTGACACCTCTCCGGTGACCATGCTGAATATTATCTCACCCTTTCTGACCGCCACAATGTCTGTTGTGGTGGACCCTGCATTTACAACAACAAATGTTCTGTCAAGCATTCCAAGACCATCGGGAAGTGCAAGGGCTGAGAGAAATGAATCATTCCATACTTCCTTTCCCGCCCATCCAATGGGGATCTGACTCACAACCTTCTTGAAAAGCTGAACTCCCTCTTCAGACTCAGTTGAGGGTATGCCATATGTCACATAGGTGTTTTCAGGAATTCCGTATTCTGCAGCGATTCTTGTGAGGAATATCTTTAAAAGCTCAGCCTCCTCCTCAGTTCCCGGAAGACCTCCTCTGAGCATATAAACTGCTTCATCGCCGTAAAGTTCTGCAGCCTCATTTCCGATGATGTAGTCCTTTTCTCCAGTTACAGGATTCTCCCGTTCCTTGACACAGGTTTCGACTATTATAACCTCATCTCCTCTGGCAATTACGGTTCTCTGAGAACCGACCTTTATCCCGACAGGATCTGTTTTGCCTTTTGGCTTTGATTCATCCTCCTTTTCAGCATTATTGGTTGCATCTTTTCCCTCATGCTCCATAACAGACACCCTATTTAAGACTTCTAAATTTATATTTAAATCTTGCCAAAAAACCAAAAACATCAGAACGGGCAGAAGAGGTTTGTGACATGCATAACAATGCAAAACAGAAAGCCAAATCAACACATCCTTCAGGATACAGAACTGGAGATGGGACAGGAGAAATATAAAATCTCTTCGGAATGAATCCATGCTCAGGAACCCAATTCCATCACACCTTCAAGGATGTCTAACTGATGTAATCTGTTCTCTGTAAAACTGAACTTCAATTAAAGAGAAAAATATTTATATTATGATCGATTAGAATTTATAACATGAAAACAGCACATTACATCTTAATTCTTGTGATTCTGCTTTTCATGTCAACTGTGATAGCTTTTCTTCCGATTGAAGATGAAAACCAGAAATTTGCATACATAACAAACATAGAAACAAAGGCAGAAAAAGTCAATTCCAGTCACGCTGAACTTCTCTTTCAGATTAACATAGGAAAATCAAAAGGCCTGAAGGATTTGAATCTTTCAGTAAAGTTCTTTGACGCTTCAACCAACCTCCTTCTTTATAAATTCACCAAGAAAGTTTCTGATGGTGGTGAGTACGCGCTGGAAGAGATGAAGTGCACAGTTAAAAAAAGCCGTGATTACAGGGTGAGAGTATCCCTCGAGAAAGATGGCAGGATATATTCATCAAGGGAGATAAACATACTCGGGCTCTCTCAGCTCCCACCAGATGAGGAGAGGCTTGAGCTGATAATAAAGGGTGCTGACTTTTCTGTTGTTGATAAAAAAGAGAGCATAGTAAAGATAAGATCCACCTACTACATTGAAAGTCCAGAAACCATGGAGAGAGTGAGATTCAGGATAAAGGCGATACAGCTCGAATCAAACCTGCTTGTTGACGATTTCTGGGAGGAGAGGAGGGTTGAAGCTGGAAAAACAAATCTTGTACAGTTCAACATGAGCCTTGTTGATAAATACAACTACAAGATAGTCCTTGAGGTTTGGACTGAAAATCACGTGGTTGATAAAAGGGAGGATGTCGTTAAACTCAACCCAGAAGAGTACAGGGAGGAGGGTGCAGAAGAAGAGGTGTTTAAGGTTGAGGATTTTGTCAGGGAAGAGATGAGAAAGACACCTGTACCTTCATACAGGACAGATTATATGCCAAAGGCTGTTCCTGGATTTGAGACAGCTCTGCTTTTAATTTCAGGAGGTGTAGCACTGTGGATGATGAGAAGGAAATAAAAAAGATAGTTCAGATCATCGCAGGAATACTCGCATTTGTTGGAGTTGTTGGACTTTACATCAACATCAATTCGGCGATAGGGATGTTTTTGGATTACAGAAAGGCAACATTTATCAGAATAATCCTTGACATCGGAATAATTGTGACTGCTGTGTTTTTACTGAGCAGAATCAAAAAATAAGTTTTATGTGAGTTTCCCCTCCATGAAGTCCTGATATGCTTTGAGATCGAAATGTCCGTGTCCGCTGAGGTTGAACACGATCACCTTCTCCTCATTGTTTTGCCTGGCTTTGAGAGCCTCATCGATGACAACCCTGATTGCATGGGTTGATTCAGGAGCGGGGACAATACCCTCTGTTTCCGTGAAGATCTTCCCTGCCTCAAATGTATCAATCTGACTCACAGCCTCAGCTCTTACGATTCCATGCCTGACAAGCAGGCAGAGAGTCGGTGCATCTCCGTGATATCTGAGACCTCCAGCATGAATTGGAGGAGGTATGAAGTCCTTTCCGAGTGTGTACATTTTAAGCAGAGGTGTCAGTCCTGCCGTATCTCCGAAATCATATCTGTATTCTCCCTTTGTCAGTGTTGGACAGGCTTCAGGTTCGACAGCTATGAAATCAACATCACCATCCTTTATGAATGGATAGACAAGTCCTGCAAAGTTGCTACCTCCACCAACACATCCCACCATCACATCTGGCTTTGCCTCCGCAATCTCAAGCTGTTTTTTTGTTTCAAGACCGATTATCGTCTGGTGGAGGAGAACATGGTTCAGCACGCTACCAAGACTGTAGTTCGTGTTTTCATTTTTCACAGCATCCTCGACGGCCTCACTTATGGCAATTCCCAGACTTCCCGGGTTCTCGGGATCTCTGTCAAGAATTTTTTTACCACTTTCCGTCATGTTCGATGGGCTTGGAATTACCTCTGCATTCCAGAGCTCCATAAGAACCCTTCTGTATGGCTTCTGATGGTAGCTTGCCTTCACCATGTAAACCCTGCAGTCCATTTCGAAAAGCCTTGTTGCAAATGCCAGTGCAGATCCCCACTGACCAGCTCCAGTCTCAGTTGTAAGTCTTTCAATTCCTTCCTTTGCATTGTAATACGCCTGTGCAACTGCTGTGTTCGGTTTATGACTTCCGGGTGGACTCACACCTTCATACTTGTAAAAGATTTTTGCAGGCGTCTTCAGAAACTTCTCAAGCCTCTCTGCTCTTATCAGAGGGGTTGGTCTCCAGAGTCTGTAGATCTCAAGAACCTCATCGGGAATTTTTATGTATCTCTCTCCACTCATCTCCTGCTTTAAAAGCTCCATTGGAAATATGGCAAGAAGCTTTTCAGGAGCCACTGGTTCATTTGTTTCTGGATCGAGGGGTGGTGGAAGGGGTTCTGGCAGATCTGGCAGAATGTTGTACCATCTGTCTGGCATTTCGTTCTCGTCCAGCAGTATCTTCTTATCCATGCCTCTTGGGTTTCTTCTTAGTATTTATGCTTTTTCCTTTTTCAGATGATAATTCCCTGAAATGACCATTCAAGAATGCAGATCATTACAGGCAATCAGTCTTCTGTCAACAAGGTGGACCTCTCTTCAATTGTTGCTGTGCAAGCAGATGGATATTGGACTGTATATCAGGCACCGTTCCTGCAAGATCGGATCAGAATAGCGTGCAAAATACAAGTCCTGATGGTGATGCTGAAAGCCAAATCCTGCAAAGATATTTTAAAACCTTCCCTTCCATTCTCCACCATTATGGAAACCCTGATGGAGTATGCGAGAAATGGAGTTGCACCTGAATGGCTGAGGGAAGTTGAAAAACACGAGGGAGTGGAGCGTGAAAAAATCCTCACGCTCATCAGTCAGGGAAAGGTGGTTGTTCCGCGAAATCTCAGGAAGGATGAAGATTTCATCCCGAGAGCAATCGGAAAGCTGGTGTCCACAAAAATAAACGCAAACATCGGCACCTCTGCTGACTGCATAAATCTCCAGGAAGAAATTGAAAAGGCAGTTGTGGCTCAGAAATATGGAGCGGATGCAATAATGGACCTGAGCAGTGGTGGTGATCTGGATTTTATAAGAAAGAGGATAATGGAGGTTGTTGATGTTCCCTTTGGTACTGTGCCGATTTATCAGATTGCAAGGGAGATGAACATTGCAGATGCAGATGAGGACGATTTCTTCAATGTTGTTGAAAAGCATGCAAGGGACGGAGTTGACTTCATGACAATCCATGCCGGAGTTTGCAGAACAACCGTAGAAAGACTGGAGAGAAGTGGAAGGCTTCTCGGTGTTGTGAGCAGAGGTGGCTCACTTACAATTGCCTGGATGAAGCATACAGGAATGGAAAATCCATATTATGAGAATTTTGATTATCTCCTGGAATTGATGAGGGAGTATGATGTTACGATCAGCCTTGGTGATGCTTTCAGGCCGGGATGCATTCATGATGCAAGTGACAGGGTCAAGTTCAGCGAGTTCATAATTCTTGGAGAGCTGACTGAGAGATGCAGGGCGGCTGGAGTTCAGGCAATGGTTGAGGGGCCTGGTCATGTGCCTGTTGATGAGATTGCCACAAGTGTGAAGGCTATGAAGTATGCAACTAACGAGGCTCCGCTTTATTTGCTTGGCCCTCTTGTTACCGATATTGCCGCAGGCTATGATCACATTGCAGGGGCAATCGGAGCAGCCATTGCCGGAATGCATGGAGCAGACTTTATTTGCTATGTAACTCCTGCAGAACATCTTGCCCTGCCAACGGTTGATGATGTCAGAGAAGGCGTGATTGCGTCAAAGATAGCCGCACACGCCATAGATCTGGTCAAGGAAGGACAGAAAGATAGGGCAAGAAGAGTCGATTATGAGATGAGTCTCGCAAGAAAGAATCTGGACTGGGAGACGCAGTTCAGACTTTCGATTGATCCTGAAAGGGCAAGAGAGATTCATGCGAGAAGGAAATCGAAAGGAGAGACATGCAGTATGTGCGGAGATCTTTGCGCAATAAAGACAATTAATGAGGTAATGGGCAGAAGAGAGCAGAACGCCTGAATTGAGAGACCATAAATTAAATAAACTGAATTTCTGTTTTCATTTCTGAGCGGGGGTTGCCGAGCCAGGCCAAAGGCGGGAGACTCAAGATCTCCTCCCGCAGGGGTTCGTGGGTTCGAATCCCACCCCCCGCATTTCAGCAAGTTACCAGTATGAATCCCACCAGTCATCGCTATAGCAAATGCAGTGTAAAAAATTAATAAAGTGGACAATTTTCTCAAAAATCAATCCGGAAGTGTGAAGTAAAGAATCACAAGCTGCACAACATCACCGACTATCTCCTGCCTCGTTGCATCATCAGATGTTGTGAAGTACTGCATTACAGCGTTTATCACAGCCTGCGTAACGTCATCCTTTGATGGAGTTTGAGTTTTCCAGTCAAAGGATGGATTGTATTTGCTTACTATCTGCTCTCTTGCATCATCAATGGAGTCTGGGATGGTTTCGCTTTCTCCTGAAAGTACTGATATCCGCACATCATCAATTATGTGCCAGTTATTGAGTACTCCGGTACCGGCAGAAAAACCAATTCCACCGTAGGATCTATCGAGCTCTCCTGTCCAGTTTAACGTGAGCTCACCGTCTATGTAAACCTCAACCTCAGATGTGCCTACCACCACTCTCACATCGTGCCATCTGCCATCCCCTATCCTGTCGCTGGGGATGTACCTGATATGGTTGGATACGGAATTGGATATCAAGGCAACATGCTTCGTCTGCGGGTCCCAGCTATTGTACTGGTAGTGACTGTCGAATTCAATTCCATAACCCGGAACCTCGCTACTGGCATCACTGGTAAATCCCAGATACCCCCCACCACCCGGAGTATAGTCTCTGCTTCTGTAGAACATGAACACCAGCCCATCTGCTCCACTCCCTCCTCCCGAATAATACCTGAACTCAGCAGTGAACGGAGTGGTTATGTTTTGTTTTAGCCAGATCACTCCAACCTGATTGTTGAGATTTTCAGTTAAAACCACATACCCACTGGATGTATCCCTGTAAGCACTTCCATAGTATTCCCAGAGTCCGGTGTCAGATGAAAAATCATCTTCCACTGAAAAAACCTGAGCCTGTTGCTGTACTGAAACGGCAACTTCATTTGATCTGGGTCCAGTAAATCCGCTTTCGGTTTTGGCAGCAACTGCTATGTAATACCTTCCGGGAGGTAGATTGAGCTCATATCTGTCTGTGTTGCCAACTTCAATTTGATTTGTATAGCTACCAGGACTCGTTCCATAGTATATCACAAAACCGGCAGGTGCTGAGGGATCGGAGTCTGAAGGAGAGGGGACAATCTGACTGTCATATATTTTGAACTCGTCATAGCATCCGAGCATTGTGTGAGGACCGTAAGGCCAGTAGTCCGGATACTGCCCGAGGGCAAAACTTTTTGATCTGTAGAGTGTTCCCGTGTGGGAGTTATTTGCCCATTCAACTCCATTAACATAAAGATGCATTCCGCTGCTTCCCCAGGTTACAGTGATCAGGTACCATGCGTTGGGATCCCAGATTCTTATTGGCCTGGATGAGTTCCAGGTGAGCTTTATCAATCCATCCTCAACTGTTGCGGAAAGGGTTGGTCTGTTTGAATGAACATTTCTGGCCCAGTTCCATTTTGATCCATCCCATATCGAGAAACCTATCCAGGATGTCTCGGATTCCGGATTTTGCCATGAAATGGGTGAGAGGGTGAGCGAAAAGGACCCAGTGGGTGCAGCATTCCAGCCTATATTGTCCAGTAAATAACCGCCACTTGGAGGAAGATACTGTCCGTAGTCTGTCCATGTACTGTGTCTGTATGAATAAATTTCGTAGATATTGTCAGGTGGTTTCCAGTAAAACTCAACCGTTCCGCTTCCGGATGGGAGTATGCTGCCAGAATAGAGGATGTAACTGCTGTCATCAGTCAGGTTAGCACACTTCCCCAGATAGCCAGTTTCAAAATTCACACCGCTTACCGTTCCCTGAGATGATCCGTCTAAGGAGTCGTGAAATATAACATTCTGAGACACACATGGCTGGACAAAAAAGAGTACAAGGGCAGACAACAAAATGAACTTTCCAGCTGCGTTCATTTTGCACCACCCCACTTCACGCCATGCAGACCTGGAGTGTATTCTACTGCCAGTTTAAAAATCAGTATAAATCTTGATAAATCTTGCTGTTTTTTACCATTGCTTACCTCTGTCAGAAAGTCTCCAGCTGGACTACCTCAATCTTCTATCCTTTGGAACAAAATTCCTTATCCTTTTTCCGTTTCCTCTCCCGCAACCGAGAAAATAATCCTTCCACTTCAGTATGACATAACCAGTCTCAATCCCGTCAATATCCTCTCCTCTTAACCATCTCAGCATTTCCTGAAAATTCACCTCTTTGATATTTCTTTTTATCTGATCCTTCAGCAGGTAGCATCCTTCGATGGAAAGTCTGAATCCGTCTCTCTCAACTTTCCCAAAATAAACACCGGAATGGTATTCCTGCAATTCATCGGGACAGCTGATAAATGCATAAACCCGCCCTTTGCCCCTGATCTCCAGCTCAAATGGGACTTTTTTAACACCATACTGCTCTTTCAGCATTAAAACCACATCTTTTCCATCCATCAAACCTTTAATCAATTCCGGGATTATAAAACCTGCTTCTCAAATTGAATTTATCCAGGAACTTTTCTACAGCTGCCGAAAAACATATATTTCGAAGCTTTTGAAATTATATTAACGTTGTTAATTATTTCGGACATATAATTCAAATGAAAAATAATGTTGAAATGGAGCCAGATTTAAATTTTTTGTTTTTCATTAGCTTTATTTGGCGTATCAAGATCTCAAAAGCTTTAAATATTTTAAAAACAAAGTAATAATTGGAGGTGAATGTATATGAACGAGGTGTTAATTTTTGTTCTGGTTGGGGTTCTGGGGGGAATCGCCAACCTGCTCCTGTCCTACGTGAAGAGATGGGAACTTCTTGCAGTGTTCACCCTTGCACTGATGTTTCCGATAATCGGTGTTCTGCTTGTTGATGCACTCTACGGCAATATGGGATGGTTTGGAGCTATTGTGATGTTTTCATCAATGATCGGCATAATCGGGCTGACTGGGATCTCGGTTGTGGCAGTGGCTGTTCAGACCATACTCTCAACTACAGAAAAGGAAGAGATCTCCTCATAAACCATTTTTCTGATTTTTTGGCCGTGCGGTGAGGTCAATGAAGCAGGTAGAGAGATCTCTAATAGTTTTTATAAATATTTTAATTATATTTATAATTGCGATTTTTGGTTTGAGAGTGATGGGTGAAGAGGTGTATCCCGGATATGCTGACAGGATTTTTGGTGTGAAGGGGATTTATGGAAAAAGTGGAGAAGAAAAAGAGCTTGAAAAAGAGCCGATACATGCTGAGGGCCGAGAGGACTGCAGGAAGTGTCATCAGGAGATATACACAAAGAGTAATGAAGGAAAACACAGCTTCGACTGTCAGACCTGCCACGGCCCTCTTGGAGAGCATCCCTCAACAGACATGATCGTTACAAACAGCAGAGAATTCTGTCTTGGATGCCACAGATCCACGATTGGACGTGATCCAGCTGCAATCAGGATTGTTAATAACTGGGAAGAACACGGAAAAGGAAGGCTGTGTGTTGCATGTCATGATCCCCACTCTCCATGGTTTGACTGAGGTGATCTCATGAAGAGGAGAGAATTCATCAGGATTCTGGTAGCAGGTTCAGCAACTCTTCTGGTTCTGAAGCCAGTTAAAAGTTCAGATATTTTTGTTTACGTGATCGATTCCTCGAGATGCATAGGGTGCGGTAAATGTGTAAAAGCATGCAGAGCAGAAAACCACGTGCCTGAGGGAAAATACAGGACCTGGGTAGAGAGATATGTTGTCTATTCCAACGGTGAACTTGAGAATGTTTATGTTGAATCTCCCATGGGTGGTGAATTTGGCTTTGAAGAGGTGGATATCGATACGGAGAGAATTCTGAGGGCGTATTTTGTTCCGAAGCTCTGCATGCACTGCGATAAACCGCCCTGTGTGAAGGTATGTCCTGTAAATGCAACCTGGATAACTGAGGAGGGTGTTGTGCTTGTAGACAAGAGTCACTGCATAGGCTGCAAGTACTGCATTCAGGCGTGTCCTTATGGGGCCAGGTATTTCAACCATCACGAGAAGGTGGTGGACAAATGCACCTGGTGCTATCACAGAATCATGAGAGGCATGAGACCTGCATGTGTTACAGTATGCCCAACAGGTGCGAGGGTTTTCGGAAAATTAACTGATGAACACATTCAAGATGTCCTGAAAGAAAGGGATATCAGGATACTCAAACCAGAACTCAACACAAGACCCAAGGTATTTTACAAGAACATAGGATGGGAGGTGTGGTGATATGAGCTCAGAGATTGTTGAAGGCTTTGTATATCCAAACCATGAGGTGTTCTGGGGTGTGCTTATTGTCATCTACCCCTACCTTGTCAGCATAATAACAGGGATGGTTACTGTTTATGCAATAGCCGAATTCTGGAGAAAAGAGCTGAAAGACATTGAGAAGCTTGTTGTAATCTCAAGCCTGCCATTTGTTCTTTCAGCCCTTCTTCCGCTCCTTCTCGATCTCGGACAGCCACAGAGAGCATTTGAGATATACATCACACCAAATTTCAGCTCGGTGATGGCTGTTTTTGGAATAGTCTATCTTACAGAACTTTTTGCTCTCCTTGGGGAGATGTGGTTTCTCTTCAGAGTTGATATTGTCAGAAGGGCAATGAACGAGGAAAATTCTGTACTTAGATTGTTTTACAAAATTCTGACACTTGGCGTCTACGACACAGATGAGGAAGCGATCAAAGTCGACAGAAAAGCAATCAAAATCCTTACAGGAATTGAACTTATTGCAGCCTGGTGTCTCAGCTATGTCTCTTTCCTCTTCGGGGTTGTAAAGTCCAACCCCTGGTGGAACACAACCATCCTGCCGGTAAGCTTTGTTTTTGGCGGTCTCGCTGCAGGAGGAGCGATGGTTATGTTGCTTTACCTGTTATTCACCGAATTTTACAGGGTTGACAGAAAACCGGAAATAATTTCAACACTTGCAAATTACGTATTTTACTTCATGCTCGCTGCATTTGCTCTTGAAACCATAAACACAATTCTTTACGCCTACAAAGAAGATGTGGCATGGGCAGTCATAAAGCTTGCTTCAACTCAGCTTGCATTGCCCTTAGCAATTCAGGTTATAGGATCCTTGGAAGCGCTTCTCTTCCTTAAATATGTCTGCTATAAATGCAATATGGGTAAGATAAATACACCGTTTATAGCAATTGCCTCAATAACCATACTGATTGTGGTTTTTGCAATGAGGTGGAACATGGTGATAGGAGCACAGCTCATAGACTATGGTCTCAGAGGGTTTGTTTCCTACACCCCTCCACTATGGGGGAGGGAAGGATTGATTGCAGCTCTTGCAGTTCTGATGGCACCGCTGATCATGCTTCCAGTTGTGGCATACTTTTTCCCGCCATATGAAAAAAGGGTCAGGGCTGTGCTATGAAGTGGATCTGTCCTTTCTGCCAGTCTGAGAATGAAAGTGAAGAATACAGATGTGAAACGTGCGGAAAAGAATTCAGAAAATCCGGAGACAGGCTTGTTGAGGTGAGGAAAAGGCCTCCGGAATACCTGATTTCATTGTTTTTAATTGGAGCCTTTATTCTCGGAAATGCCGTTCTTCTTGGAATTGAATATGCAAGCAATCCAAAGCTCTGCACAACATGCCATCAGATGGAATACTATTTCCAGAGCTGGGAAGAATCAACTCACAGAAATGTAAAATGTTACGAATGCCATTATGGCAGGAATCCGGTCGACTTTTTGAGAGGAGCGTACCACTCTCTGTCTGTTCTTACTGCAAAGAATCCACCATACGTTAATCTCCCTGCCAATATCTCATCTGCAAACTGCCTGCAGTGTCACGAAAACATCACACAGGTTGGTGTCATAAAATACAAAAATCTCTCCTTCAGCCACGACAGGCATCTTGATGGTTACAAGAGAGGTTTTCTGAAACTGGAATGTGTGAGCTGTCACAGAGAAATGGTGATTGGAAGCCATATAGCAGTCAAGGATACTACCTGCTTTGTCTGCCATTTCTATAAAACTCCTGAAGGCATTCCAATAACCGGATGCCCGTCATGCCATGAAAACCCTTCAGATGGGATAAATTTCAGGAACGTCACATTCTACCACAGCACACATCTCAGCAGAGATATAAAATGTGAGTTCTGCCATAAAAACACAATAAGGTTCTACGGCAACATGAGTGCAAATTGCGGAAAGTGTCATGTAAATGAATTAACAAATGAATCGATTCCTGATCTGCAGATGCATCTGAAACATGTGGATGGATTCAAGATAGACTGCATATCATGCCATGAAACTCCTGAACACAAACCAGTGGTGGATGAAAGAAAGTGCAATCTGTGCCACATGGGAGAATTCAGGTTAGAGAGTTGATGGAACAGATCAGCAGATGGTAATTTATGCTGATTTCAATATTTTTGCAATAAAAAATCCCTCGGTATTGTTGTCCTGAGGGTGAATTCTGAGGCATCTTTTTACTCTCTTATCGTAGCACTTCCCTCTGAATTCAGTAAACGGTTTATGGGACTTCAGGGGCAGATTTATTCTTTCAACATCAGCATCAGTATTGCTCAGAAGATGATCAACAACCTCCTCGTTTTCCTCAGGATCGAGTGTGCAGGTGGAGTAGACAAGTATTCCACCCGGCTTGAGAGCCTTGTAAGCTGCCATTATCAATTCTTTTTGGAGTCTTGAGAGAGCCTCAACATCTCTCTGCCTCCATAACTTGAGATACCTGTAGTTTTTCCTGATCATCCCAACATTGCTGCATGGGGCATCAAGCAGAATCCTGTCAAATTTATCACGAAACTTTCCAAAATATCTTCCATCCTTCATTGTTATCCTAACATTGACACAGCCCATCTTCTGGACATTCGAGGCAAGAATGTTCAGTCTTGAGTACTTAACGTCGTTGGCCACTATGCATCCTCTGTTCATCATGTAGGCTGAAATTTGCGTCGTTTTAGCTCCGGGTGATGCCGCCATGTCCAGAATATGCATATCTGGCTTCACATCGAGAATCCTGGCAGGAATCATTGAGCTGGCTTCCTGCATGAAAATAAGGCCAAGGACAAATTCAGGCGTATTTGTTATTCCATCACCTTCAACAAAAAAACCCTCTTCAGTCCACGGAATCTTTTCAAGTTGAAACTCATCTGAAAGTCTTTCAACCACCGCATCTGTTTTCGATTTCAGCAGATTCACCCTGAAACTCTGTCTGAGAGGTTGAGACATGTAATTGTAGAATTCAGAGGTGCCATCAATTTCACTGTATTTTCTCAGAAACTCCATGTTACTCTGAAAGATCTCATTCATCAAAATTCTGAAAACATGCCTGAGATGAAAAATGTAACGTTAGAATTATATTCCCTGAAATCAAAATATAATCATGGCAGACAATACCATTGTTTTAATAGGTCTGATCATCGGACTTCTTTTTGGAATGTCAGGGATAGCAACACTCTTCAACTTCATGAACATGGCGATGGAGGAGACTGCTCAGCAGCTTGCCAAAATAGGAGCAGTTTCAACTCTGGTTCTTCTTGTGATTGCCATAATTTTAATAGTGAAGATCCGTATAATCTCGTCCCTCATTGTGGGTGCGATAATCGGAGCAGTTCTGAACGTCCTGCTTGAAATGAACGGAATATACATTGTTAACAGTATTTTTGAAATAATCGGGGAAAACATACCGATTTAATTAAAAATTAATTATTATTAAAATATTATTCTTCCGGAAGGTTCTGCTTTCCCTCAATCGTCTTTGCAACCTTCAGCATCAGCGTGTAAACCAGCAATCCCCAGCCAATTGTCCCGAGAACTATCACCGCCTCCATGAATGAGGGCATGTATTCCCATATCTCACCTATGGGTGTCGGAACAAAGCCCGGCACAATAAGTCCCATTCCCTTTTCCAGCCAGACTCCACCAAAGTTGAGGGCGCACGCTAAGGCAAGTGTTTTGAAATTCTGCCTTGTTCGTTTTGGGAGAAGAAGTCCAACCGATGTTACCTGCATCAGAACCGAGATCCAGGCGATTGGTGTGAGAGCAGCGTAAAGCTTTCCATCATGTTCTAAGCCGAAAAACAGGTATTTCAGAGATATCTGGTGAACCGTTGCAGAATAAAAGACTGTGTAAATCTCAGAAAGAAGCAGAAACAGATTGATGATCATGGCAATCAGTGTTATCTGTGTGAGGGTTGAGATTGCCTTGTCTGAAATGTACTTCCTGTAAAAGGTGTATCTCCTGATTATCAGAAGCACAAGAATCATCATTGCTGGACCTGATGTGAATGCACTGGCTATAAATCGTGGGGCCATGAGTGCGGTGTTCCAGTAGGGCCTGGCTGAGAGACCTGCGTATATGAATGCAGTGACTGTATGAATGCTTATGGCCCAGGGTATCGAAAGAAGGATGAAGTACCTTATCCAGTTGCTTGGCTCCTGGTTCATGTATTTTTTGTAAAGCTTGTACCCGGGAATAAGGAGATTGAGAAGAAGGTATCCGTTCAGGACAATTATGTCCCATGTCAGCATTGAATCGGGCCAGTTAGGTGTGCCGATGATTGGAAACATGTGGAACAGCCTGTCTACCCTACCAACATCAGCCAGAACATTGGTTAGGGCTATGATGAGTGCACTCACTGCCAGAAACTCACCGAAGGTGACGATATATTCGAATTCCCTGTAGTTGTAGACGTAAAGCGGGACAACAATCAGAACGGCTGAGGCTGCAACACCAACAAAAAACGTGAAATTTGAGATGTACAGACCCCAGCTTACCTGATCTCTCATTCCGGTTATTATAAGTCCGTTCTGGAGCTGGTAAAGATATGAATATGTTCCGAATATAACAAGAACCAGCAGGCTTGCCAGCCAGGCGTAGTATTTTGAATTTCCGCTCAGAGCAATTCTCAGAGAATATAGAATGAACTGAACGAAGTTCCTCATGTTTCACACCTCAGTCCATATAGTAGAAGAATTTTGGCTCTGTTCCGAGCTCTTCTTTAAGTCTGAAGACTCTCTTTTCGTCGATTATTTTTCTTATTTCACTTTCCGGATCAAGCAGATTGCCGAACTTTCTTGCACCAACCGGACATGCTTCCAAGCAGGCAGGGTACCTCCCTTCTCTCGTACGCTGAATGCAGAATGTACATTTCTCAACCACACCACGGTAGCGAATTCTGTTTCCAAGATAGTGCATGTCTGGGTTTATCTCATCCTTTGGCAGGTATGGCCATGTCCAGTTAAAGCGCCTTGCCCAGTAAGGGCATGCAGCCATGCAGTATCTGCAGC